>Ga0099846_1000130_pt1 | contig 29347 bp, 35 predicted proteins | sample CB_VirMetaG_FD_78180 | JGI IMG/M metagenome (GOLD analysis project Ga0099846, IMG submission 78180) | Freshwater to marine saline gradient viral communities from Chesapeake Bay - CB_1504_1 Viral MetaG | ecosystem: Environmental > Aquatic > Marine > Coastal | place: USA: Chesapeake Bay... | reverse complement strand
CGGTGCTGAGGTCCTGATTGCGGTCTGGAACATTTGCCCGGCGGGCTTCCGCCATGGGCGTAGCGTCAGGCACGTACCCAGCCTCTTTGCTGCGCGCGGCTTCGGCCTTAGCACGGCGAGCGGCATCGAGTTCGGCCTGTCGGCCGACGAGCCGGGGGCTGCCGTTGGCCTCTTCGATCAAGGCGTTGATGAAATCGGTCTGGTCGAACGCATTGCCCGTCTCGTCGGTAGCGATTGCGTACTTCCATGCAGGGATGCTGTCCGGACGAACAGTAAACGCGTCGGTCTCGGCGATGCCAGCGCCGGACGTCGCATACATGGAAGACGGCAGACGCCCCGGCATCACCCCCAAGGCACCCTCAACCTCTTTGGCGAGCCGAGAGCCGCGTTTGATCCCCCCGATAGCGTTGGCCAGAGGGTACTTCTGGGTGCGTTCCGGGCCACGCCCCTTTTTCTCCACAGCCACAGCCTGCTGCGCCATGTCCACGAGGTCGCCAGTTACCGGAGAGGTAGCAAATAGACCCTCATCCGCAGGCTTGGCGGCGGCTTTACGTGCCTCGTCCGCTTGGCGGGCAGCGGCCAGCATACGCTCGCCCTCTGTCAGAGGCGTTACTCCGGGAATGACTTGCTGCATGCCTGCAGGGGTTTGTTCTACGGCGGGCGCGGCAGCGGGGGCGGTGCCTTGGGCCGCCTGTATCCGAGCAAGGAGAGATGAAAGGTTTTTGTCAAACAGCGCCCGTGTATCCACCCCGCCGTTTTCTGTCGGCGATAATCCGGCATTGATGGCGTCTATGTGGGCACCGGCGGGCTTAACTTTGGGGATCGACGGGTCGTTTCTAATATCACCAACTGTCGCGTTCAGATTTTCCGCAGCGGCACGCAGCTCGGGGCTACCGTAGTAGTTGTTAATCTCAGACTGAGAACCCTTGTTGATCCACCCGTCGGGGCCAATCCCGAGAATCGGGTACCATTTTCCAGCGACTACGTCTTTTTTGCCCGCGAGACCGGAGCTCAGATAGAACGGGACTTGCACGCCATTAACGTCGACCATGACAATTTTGCGTCCCCCGAGGTCGATGATCGGAGCCTCTCCGCGCACGTTCGTGCCCGGCACCAACTCGGCCGAACCCTCCTTGCGTGCATACTGATCGAACGGGATCGGCTTGAGCGCTGGAGGTGCGCCTTCGGCGAGTGCCGCCATACCCCGCTCGATGCCTTGGGCCGTCTGGGACGTAAGTGATGGCTGTGCTGCAGTCACTGCAGTGGGCCGTGTTTCTGCAGTCACTGCAGTGGGCTGTGTTCCTGCTGCATCTGCAGGTGGCTCAACAGCTGGGCCACGTGCTCCCAGTCCTCCCGGCTCAGGTGCGACAGTTCCGGCGGGACGCACAGCTCCACGTGCTCCGAGTCCGCTGTCTGCCACGCTTGGTAGATCACCCGGAGCGCTTGTTCCATCTCCGGCAGGGATAGGGCTAGGCTGTGTGGCATCTGCTGTCTCCGCTGGCGGGTTCGTACCCACCGCAGCCGCTGGGATAGGTGCCGCATTTGCTGCCTCCTTTGGCGCTGTGAGCATGGCAATATATTCCGAGATGCGGGTAGGCGTGTCTGGAGAGGCAGCCATGAGCTTCGCATTGGATGCGTGCACCTTTCGGTACTTGGCCAGCTCGGCCACCGTCTCGGGGCTGTCTGGAGCGGCCCCGCTTTTTTTCAGGCGATTGCGCATACCCGCGTTTTTGCTCACCCCGAGGGCTTTGAGCAGTGCCGTCGTGCGTTGGTCGGCGGGAGTCGTCGCCTCTTCCTGTGCAAGCTGGTCCAGCATAGCCTGATCGAACCCGCCTTCGGCGGCGGAAGGCGTAGCAGCGGGAGGCGTAGCACCGGGAGGCGTAGGACCGGCAGCGGGCGGCGTGGGACCGGCAGCGGGTGGCGTAGGACCGGGGGGCGTGGGACCGGGGGGCGGCGTGCCTTCAGTCCGACGGAAAGGTCCGGTAACCCCACCAAGGCTACCACCAAGTAGGCCAGCGGCCACACCGACCTCGATGTATTCTTTGATTGCTTGTTCGTCGTCCAGCGGCATACCTGCCTGCGCCCGCTCAAGGACCTGCTGCATGATCTCGGTCGGGGCTTCGACGAGGGCTCCAGTAACGGCCGACTGCCCAGTCCGCACGAAGAGGTTCTTGCTGAGCGGGATATTCAGGCCAAATAGTTTCCCCGTGAGCAGGAGTTTTTCCCCGAGGGTATTGAGCGCGGCCTGCCCGCCAGCGGCAAGAAAAGCATCCATGCGGTCTTTGCCCGCCAACTCTCCGGCGGCGATCTGGTCTTCTTGGCGCTGGATATTCCGACCATAGAAGAATGGGGTGGCTGCGGCCATACCGGCGGAGAAACCGCCTACGGGACCACCAAATAATGTACCGGCACCGGTGGCAGCAAGGGTAGCCCCCATCTCTGGGAGCGACTGCCCCGCGACCTCGCCAAGGAACGTAAGCCCGCTGCCGAACCCGGTAACGTCCTCCCAACGCGTTGGTGCGGGCATCTGGGTGGCTTCGCGCAGCTGCTCGCCCCGGGCCGACTGCTCCATGCCCGCACCGAAGGTGCTCAGCCAGTCAAACCCGGTCGCCTCGCCCACGTCCCGTGCGGCCGTACCCAAGGCGCTATAGGCGGACGTTTTGCCGACATCAATGCCGCGACCGAGAGCCGTGCCGTCGTCTTCGGGCAGTATGGGCTGACCAAAAGTTTCTTGGCTCTGCTGGTTTAGCTTGGCCCGGTCAGCGTTGACGTACTGCTGCATAAATGCCCAGTCTTCCGGCGCGGGAGAGTCCCCCCCGTGCTCGAAATTGTACGTCTTACCGGTTTGCGAGTCGGTGTACTGGTAGATACCCATTATTCGCGGCCTTTGGTTTAGGGAGCTGTCGGTGACTTGATGGTGCTAGGCACATCCGATAATGCCGGAGCCGCCCCCATACCGCTAGCCCTAAGTTGGCTTCGCACCGCAGCAATCTCACCGTCTAGGGCACTTGCGCGTGCAAGCTGGTTGGCGTCGATTGGCATGCCCGGCATAGGGTTCAGCTCCCCACGCTGCGCCACAAGATCGTCAAGGTACGAGATCATGTTTGCAATCGTGGGTGGCTTGGTGCCCCCGCCGCCACCGCCGCCACCTGCCTTACGAGCTGCGAGCGCCTGCCGTGCCATCTTGGCTTCCTCAAAGTTCTTCTTGGCCTGCTGGAAGTCTGCCGTTGCCGCCAGCCCAGCCTCACCGATAGCCCCTCCCATGGTGGGTTGCCGTGAAGCCATTAGGGCCATACCGAACTTGGCCAGAGACAGCCACTTGTCTTGCTCGAGAGATTTTTCGAGGTCCGACATAACGGCCTTACCAGACCCGCCAAGCGCGGAGCCCCCGCCACCGCCACCACCGCCACCAGCACCAGCACCGCCACCAGCACCGCCACCGCCACCGCCACCCGAGGGGGCAGTCGGCGGCATAAGGGACTCAATCCCGGTACTCGGGACCTTCAATGGCGTGCCCGTGTCCATACCTCCAAGGTTGCTGGAGGCCTGCATGACGTCCTCTTCGGACGCAAACGGGTTGAGCATTGCTGCCGTACTTCCGAGGTCTTCCCCGATAATATCTACCAAGCTCCGGCCGGGGCTTTCGGGTTCCGGTCGGGCCCGACGGGCCTGCGAGGTTCTAGCGACCTCCGCCCATACGGCGTCTGGGTCGGCGGCTCCGGAGTAATCTGCGACCGCTGCAAGCCCCGACGGAGCTGTAGGCATTCCTGTGGTATTCAGAAGGTCCTCCATGTTGCCGCGTGCCTGCCCCAGCATGTCGCCGGTGGGGGTATCTCCCGCACCTTGGGCCATAGCGTCTTGGCGCTTCCGCAACGCGTCTTGGGGAGCGCGGCGGGCTTGCGAGGTCCTAGCGACCTCTGACCATACGGCGTCGAGGTCTGCTGCGCCCGGCGGAGCTGCAGGTGCCCCCGTAGTCCCCAGAAGGTCCTCCATGTTGCCGCGTGCCTGCCCCAGCATGTCGCCGGTGGGGGTATCTCCCGCACCTAGGGCCATAGCTTCCTGACGCTTCCGTGCTTCCTCCGCGATGAAATCGTCGATGGTTGCCGGAGGCCGGAAGGGCGTTGGCTCTGAGCCAATCTCGGGCATCATCTCTACGGGCGGGGCGCTCGGCCGAAGGCTAGGCAGCGCGATTGGGGCGTCGGCCAGCGAGGCCGCTCCAAGGCGGGGTGGGGTGTCTTGGCCCGGACCCGACGGCATCCCGGTCCCGGGCAGGCCCGGCAGGCTTGGGGGCATTTGACCGAGGCGGTACCGCGTATCGAGCTCGCTCTGGGAGGGCATAATGAACCCCGGCCGATCCGGATTCTCGCCATCGTAGCTCGGGTTCACGCCCGGAAGGGCAGTTATCTCGTCGAGGAATTGGTCGCGGGTCACTGGCCCTCGGGGCCCCCGGTCCTGATTAGACAGGCGGCGCTCTTCGGCGGTCCGCTGCTCATCGGTTAGCGCTGCCCACAGCTGCGCAGGACGCATCCCCGCACGTTGGGCCATGAGCTGTACCGCCGGATCGCGTAGGTAGCTAACCGGCGGGGACGGGTAGCTGCTCAGGCTAGCGCCTTCTTGTGCCTTGATCACGCCACCCCCCGCCATCGCCTGCACCGGAGCCTGCCCGGTGTTCTGGCCTGCGTTGGTCTGGGGAGCCATAGCCTGCATCATACCGGCAAGGCCTTGCTGGGGCACGCCTGCGGCCGCCACGGCGTCTTGGGCTACCGTGGTCTGGTTCTGCTGGGCTTGACCCTGCATGGCGCTGGATTCCATACGCTTGCGTCGCTGCAGCTCGCCAAGGACGAGGTACTGGGGCACATTCCCGCTGGGCATCTGCATCTCTTTGGCGAGCTGCTGCTGGGAGAAGTCTTTGAGCTGCTCTTGCAGCTGGACCAGATTCATCATGCGGTAAGACCCCTATAAAGGCCGACAGCGCCAAGACCCGCACCGAGCGCCTGCTGCAGTGGGTTGTACGGAGCCATCGTAGTAGACGTTGTGTTCGGTGTAACCGGCACGCCGCGCATGATACCTGACAGTGCGTTGAGCTGCTGCATCGGATAGTCGCGCTGCGCGATGAAGTCTTGGTATGCGGTGTCGAGCCCTTGCTGCTGCCGGGCCTCTTGCTGCTGACCAATCGTGTCGAGCAACTGAGCCGCTTGGATATCTCCAGCACGGGCCATCTCGCCCAGAGCCGCCAGCTGGTTGGCCTGATCACTGCTGAACCCAAGGGCCGCGAGCGATTGGTCACGAGCACGGGCGTTTTCGTCCGCTTGCGAGGACTCTACACGCGCCCGCTCGGCGGCGTTGGCGGCCTGAACCCGTGCGGCTTCGTCCACGGTGATGCCTTGTACTCGGGCCATCTCCGCCGCTTGGGCCTGCTGCACACGGGCGGCCTCGTCGATGCTGATACCCTGCACTCGGGCAAGTTCCGCTGCCTGCGACTGCTGGATACGGGCAAACTCGTCGGCGGACAGCCCCTGAATGCGAGACAGCTCCGCCGCTTGGGCTTGCTGCACGCGCGCCGCCTCGTCGATACCGACGCCTTGGGTCCGGGCCAGCTCTGCGGCTTGGGCCTGCTGCACGCGAGACGCCTCGTCTACGCCGATACCTTGCACGCGGGCAAGCTCGGCCGCTTGGGCCTGCTGCACGCGGGAGGCTTCTTCGATGCTGATACCTTGGGTGCGCGCGATCTCGGCCGCTTGCGACTGGCGCTGCGCTTGCTGCGCCGCACGGTCCGCCTCGAACTGCGTGGCGGCTTTCCCATAGGCCGCCTGCGACCCTTCGGCCTGAATGCGCGCCATCCGGTCGAGCATCTCAGACTCTGCAATTCCCTCTTGCACCGCAGCGCGCGACCCGCCGAACGCCCCGGCTTGAACTGCGTCCGCAGACCGACCGGCTATGGAGCGGTCATAGTCCTTCTGGGCCTGCTTCTTCTGGACGTCCACCACATTCTGCATGTAGGGGTCCATGTACTGCTGAACCTCTTGCGAGGAGAACTGCCGCTCCGGCCCATAATTGAAGGCCTGCGCACTGCCCGCTTGAAAGTTGGCATAGGGGTCGACTTGCGTTTGGGCAAACCCGGCGTAGGGGTTAGCTTGCCCTTGCTGGAAGCCAGCATAGGGGTCGAACTGCGCAGCAGCAAACCCGGCATAGGGATTAGCTTGCCCCTGCTGGAAGCCCATGTAGGGATTTACGCCGGTCATCTGGAATTGTGAGGGGCCAAACTGATACGGCTGCACGTTGGCCATCTGCTGCCCGGCAGACATATTTTGAGCCGTAGTGCCCATGGCTGCGCCTAGCCCCGGAATGCCTTGCCCCGCCACTTGGCGAGTTAGGTCATAGGCCGCTCCGGTATCTGCAGACACATCCGCAAGCCGCTGCCCTCCGTAAGGCGTGTACGGAGCCAAGGACTGCCCTTCCGCCCGGTCCATAAGGCGGATGGCGTAGGGTTCGTAGTAATCGGGCAGGTTGGTCTGTGTGACCGTCTGCTCTGTAGGCGCGCTGCCCTTACCCATTCTTTAGCTCCATCTTGTACGCGATATAGTCTGGTTTCCACCCGTACCGCTCTAGCCAACGACCCCATGCCTTGCGGCCATAACCCTCAAGGTGCGTACACCCATTGCCCGCCGCAAACTGCTCGATAGTCGCCTGCGCCAGTGGTAGCCACTCTCTCATGCGGCGGCCGCCGATCCAGTCGAGTGCCATCGCACGGCACCCCGGGTATTCGATAATTCGCGTGGTGATAGCCGCGACAGGCTTAGTCCCGTCAACTACAAGCCACAAGACCAGCATCCCAGACTCTATGTTCTGTTTAACGTCGGCGGCCTCGAATTTGCTGCCTGCAGTCTGTATTGCCGGGGTGAGGAGGGCTTCGACGTCGGGCCACACGATATCCAAAACCTGCAGAGGTACGCACCCGAAGCTCAGTGCTTGGTGTTGCGTATCCCTCATGCCGGTAGCAACCCACCAGCGGCAACCTGTTTAGGCTGCTCGCGCATGCCTGTTCGGGTCTGCCTGACACGGCCCATCATGTTCTCCAACTCTGCGGCCCCCGCATCCGTGGAGCCATTACCCAGCCCGCTGACGACGTCCGCCGGGACGATAAACTCGCCGTCGCTGAGCAACACGTCTGAAGAGCCGTCATCCATGGCGGCAGGCACGAGATCGTCCATCCCATCCCCGGGCCCCTTGATCTGCCCTTCCATGTCGCCGCCGGGCACTCGCCCGCTCTGCACGTCGTCCACCACCTTACGGAGCGCATCTTCGCCGAAGGTCTGCACGAACTGGGCCAACACCGTCGCAGCCGTCTCTTCAGGCAGCTCGCTCCGGATAGCCTTGATCGTCATAGACACGAGCTCTCGCTCGTTCATCTGGGGCGCTTGCGGCGCTGCGCTTGGGAACATCGCGTCGCCCTGTGGCATGTCCGCGAGCCCTCCGGCCGCCATACGCACAAGGCCGCCTCCGGCATACCGCGAGCGCGTCGGGTATGGGTCGAAGTATAGCTGCTCCCCGTCGCGGCCGGGGCGGTAGCTTGAGGCCGGAGTGTACTGCTGGCGGGTGGCGGGGTCCGCTTGCGGGAAGTCCCGCTTCTCTTTCTCTTTCATCTCTGGGGCGTAGAGGCCGGGGGCCAGCATCGACGGGGCCAAGGCTGCACCCATACCCGCACCGGTCATAGCTCCCCGCTGGAAGCCGTACTTGGCCACATCTCCAAACGGAACTTGCCCTGCACCGGACCCCATCTGCCCAAACCGCTCTCCAAAAGTAGCGCCGGTAATGCCGGGAGCGGGCGGGATAGCCCCCATACCCGAACCGCCGGGTAGCATGCGGCCGAGGAAACCACCGGCTCCTTGGGCAGCACCCTGTGCGGTCCCCTGCGCAGCCGCTTGGGCTACGGTCTGCCCAGCGTTTGCGGCGGCCGTGGTGGCGGCAGTGGCAGGAGTTCCTGCAGCGGCTCCCAGCGCGCTGCCCGACGCTCCGCCCATCAGGCTGCCCATCGCGGCCCCTCCAAGTCCCCCAAGCAAACCCGCTTGCAGGCCTTTTCCGAGGTCTCCGGTCTGCACCGCCGTCCCCAGCCCGGACCCGATAGCCCCAGCGATGAGAGGGCTAGCGAGCAGTCCGGTCCCCAAAAGTCCCGCTCCCGCAGCGGTTGACCCTAGAAAGCTGAGAATGAGCGGTAGCATGGGCGTCCCCAATTTGTGACACTAAGTTGGCGTGCATTTTAGCACGGTTGATTCTGTTTGTAACCCCTAGCCACATGCAGCATCCAGAGCGGCAATCAGCGCCGCTCCGGTAATGACTGCCCGATCATCGGGGCTAACGAGGAGAGTATCGGCATGGGCGTCTCGATACCGGATGGTTCCGTCGCAGATCGCGTTACTGTTTATTCCGAGTGCGCAAGAACTCACGAGCAGCATCGAGGTCATTGATGTCCACCGCACTAATCCGTTTGCTCGTATCGACATAGTCCTCTGCCTTTTCGAGGTTGGCGTCAATTTGCGCCGATTTTCTGCCACCAAACCAGCTTGCCACCAGTAGGGCGATGCCAACGCCGAGCGCGGCGGCCCATACCTTTAGGCGGGCGATCATCTGTCGCCCCCGGCCCACTTGCGTAGGCGCTCGCGCATGACCCATGCGGCGGCGAGGATCACGATACCGGCAAACGCCAGCGCGACGATCTGGGCAGTACCATCGAGGGCTCCGACGGCGGCCAGACCTGCGCCCACACCGGACGTGATCTGGATAGCTGAGGCCTGCACTGTGCTTGACTGCGCGGGGGTGGCTCTCGGTACTGGGGCCCGGCGGACGGCCAGCAAGCGGCTGAAGGAGTACGGGGAGATTGAGACCGCATTGCCTTGGTTGCCACCCAACACCAGAATCCCCCGCTCGTCCTTGCCTGCATAGAACCCCACGTGCCCGGTAGCAGCATGCGGAGAGCCGCGCCAGAAGACGAGGATATCGCCGACTTCGGCATCGGCGATGCTGACCTCTTCGCCCCACGTCAGGTACGAGCGGGCGTTTAGCTGGCCCGTATGAGGCAAGCCGACCTGCGCGAGCACCGCGCCGACAAACGACGCGCACCATGGGGTCTCGTCATCCTTCACCCAGCTGTGGCCGACGGCCGCCGCAAACCCCACAATGGTCTCGTTGTTCCGCGCGCCCGGGTATTCCTTCAACCCGAGGTACGTAGTCGCCACTTCATAGACCGCGTTCATGTTATCCACCCTTTGTTTTGTTGAATGCGAAGGCCATCCCCGCCGTAACGACGATCCAGAACACGCGCTCGGCAAACCGGAGCATCTGCCCATTGGTGCCCACCCGGCCTTCGACGAGCTGCAAGCGCCGAAAATGGTCACTTTGATCGTGGTCGAGCTTGTCCATACGTTTGAACAGCGTGATCATCCTCTCCTCCATGCGTGCTAGAGCTACAATAGCCTGCCCGACTTCGTCTAGTTTCTTCTCTATCCGTTCAAGTCGGGCGTCTTCGCTCATATCGCAATCCTCATAGACCGAGTCGTGTTGGTAGACGCTACCTAGCGTCCGTGTGATTTCCAAGCCCGTTACAGCTGCAGCTGGCTGACCTTAACCAAGACGGCCGGAGCGGCAGGGGCAAACGCAGAGGCCGCGAGGGCATTCAAGAAGAGGGCGGTGCTGTCGGCAGCCCAGTAAATTTCGACGTAGTCTCCCACCTGAAGCGATATCGTGTAGTTCAAAACCAGTGCGCTGAACCCCCCGTTAATGTCGACTGTCGTAGCCCGGGTTGTTGTGGGCACGTCTACCCCATTTTTGCGGAGCCAAAAATACGCCGTCTTGGCGCTGGCGCTTGATGAGGCAAGCTGGAGGTTGGCGTCGATCTGGTAAAACCCGGCGGCGACTACACCCAACCGAGACCCGGCTGATAGTGTGACGTCGTTAGAGGACGCCGTGGTGTCGAGGGCTACAGCGGTCGCCGTATTCACGACCCCTAGCGTCTGATCAATGGTGCTGGCAAACGATCCATAGCTTAGACCAATCGGAATAGTGGGGCGAACCAGAATCTCCCCGGCTGCGGCGTCTACAATCAAAACAGCCGCCACGGAAATGACGCTGTTCGGAGCCGTAGGCCGCACGTTCGTGAAGGCTCCGGCCGTGGTAGGAGAGGCGTACAAGATGTCACCCACCGACCACGTCTCTCCGACAGGAGTTCCCGTTGTGTCGAGGTCGCGCACCCTGCCGTACAGCGTAACCGGCCCGACATCTTGGTCGGGCATATCGTGCGTGGCCACACCAACGAAGTAGAGCTCCTCAGACGCCGCATTGGCGATAAACGGAGCAACCATGATCTCGCTGCCTGCTACTCCGGAAAACCCGATAACGGCCCCGTTCGGAATAGTGCTGCCCGTGTCGTTCTTGACCCGCATGTAGGTTTCAAACCCTACTTGCTGCACAACGCCGTCACCCATAGTGATGTCGACGGTCTCTTCGGCAGTGTTCCAAGACAACTGACCTTGCGAGACATTTGTGGTCGACGTGGTCAGGGTGAGCTCTGTGGCACGCCACGCACCGGGCGTATTGATCTGCTGCGCAAACGTGGAGAATGCACGCGTGAGTTCCGCGAAGTACCGGGGGTCATACTGTGCCGGAGGGACGGGAAAGAACGGAATCGGTGATGGTAGGGACATCAGCGCCTCCCATCAGTGCGCAGATCAATACGCGGAGACCCGAGACGCCACTTCACGTTGCGCTCGTTTGACGAAATCTGGAAGCTCATCTGGCGGCCACGTAGGCGGAAAAACAGCTGCTCGGTACGCTGGTCTACCGGCGCGGACTGGGTCTTGACGTAGTCCTGCGTGGTGCTGTCAAAGTACGTTCCGTCCGAGAAGTTGCGAACGGACAACGTGAGCTGCACCTTCGGTATGGTGGCCGTCGAGTTCATGAACGACACGTCCGGGATCATGCGAGAGATGAAGGCGAATTGGTCACCCTCTCCGATGTCTATCGGGCTGGACTGCACATAGGATACAATGGCTGCCGACGGGCTTACGCTGCCGTCGTTGATCCCGTTCTCTTGCTCGTAAAGGTAGCCATCCAGCCCTGCTGCAATGGGGTACTCATTCACGCCACGGTCGAGCCACGCAGAGCGCGCGAGGGAGCCGTAGTACCACGTGTCCTCGGTGAAGTTGTGGATGACGTACTTGTCTACGAGACCTCCGCCGGAGGTAGACGGATAGAACCACCAGACCTCTGAGTGCTCCGCGTTAACCCCCGCCACGATCTTTTCGATTTGGGTCTGGTCGATATCTCCAAACACGTAATCCCGGACGGTCGATACGAGCCTGCCCACGGCACCCGTGTAGACGTAGAACTCGTTGCGGCCCATCCAGAACACCCGGTCCTGCACAGCGACTGCAGAGTTAGGCGACATGATCGTGATGCCTTCGGATATTGTGCTGACCCCGAACGTATACGGGGGCCCGAGAAACTGCATCGCGTAAAGCGTGGTGTCCGTAAACACCAGAACTTGCTGGCGCGTCTCCACGGCGCAGACGATCTCAGAGCCGGAGCCCAGTGGTATCTCCCCGGCGGTATTGGTGGTGCTGACAACATTCCAGTCGAGGATGTTGTCTTGGTCGGAGAACCGGATCAGCATGGGGTCTTGTACGCCCGGGCTAAACTGGCTGTCGCACCCGAACGCGATGATGTGGCGGTCCCGATCCGAGACGAGGACCTGCTTGGCAATCGTCGGGGGGTCGATAACGTCCGTGAGGGAATCCAAGGACACGCCCCGCTGGTCCAGCGGGTTCACAGCGGCGGCATCCCAGAAGTAAATTCCGCCGTCCCGCACGTTATATACAAGGTGCTGCCCATAGTTGTCGTGGGTCCACAGACGCAGAGTACTCGTGACGACCGGCGCATCCGACGCGGTGCCCCAAGCCCCGGTGCTCCATGTATCGGTGCCCCAGCCCGTACCCGTGACGGTGGTGTCGAGGCCGACATTGATCTGGTAAGCCGCAGTGACAGACCCCCCGCCTGTAGCGGTAGATGTTGCGGCGGCGCTGAGCACGATGGTGTAGTTGTCGGCGTCGATGATAGAGGCGATCTGGTGTTCTTGGTTCAGCGTGGCCGCCAGCACTCCGCCCACGTCCGTGGCTCCGCTAAATGTGACGAAGTCGCCGGTAACCGCGCCGTGATCAACGTCCGTTACCGTAAGCACTGCACTGCCGCTCGTTACAGAGAAAGGGTCTGTGAGCGACACCGTCGCGCGGATTGGGGTGATGTCGTAGAAGTAGCCGCCGGATTCGATGTAGTATTTTGTGCTGGTCCCCACACCGAGATACTGGGCGCGGTTGAGCGCCACCCAAGGATGCAAGGCGCGGCACGTCCCAAGGAACGCGTTGTTCGACTTGCGCTGCCACCCGCCAATCTGCTCGGGATAGCCCTTCTGAAACCGGACTTTGTCGCAGTCGTGCCATCCCCCCTCGTTGGAGTACGAGGTGATCTCTCGGTTAATACCGGGACGGAACTGGAGTTTTGTAAGGCCCATGGGTCACCCGATCCGCCAGTTGGTCCCGTCAGAATAGACCGGCACCCCATTCGATCCGCCTCCAGCAACCACGCTTGCGAAGGTTGTGACGGTAGCGTCGGTAACGAAGGACCGCGCCCCTGCTCCGACGGTCGCGGCAGAGGGTAGCCCAGACACGGTGACTGTGAAGGGAAGCCGCAACACCGTGTGGACGCTGTTACCGAGGGTGATTTCGTTTGATGCGGTCGCCGACGATACATTGGCGTTAGTCCCAATGACTATGTTGTTTCCGCCCGTGGTAAGCGAATTACCCGCCGCCCGGCCAATCCCAATGTTGTTTGATCCCGTAGTGGAGAACAGCGTTTGGGCCCCAAGCCCGACATTGTCGCTACCCCCACTGTTCTCCCCCGCCTGCCTACCGACAAAGACGCTGTACGAAGTGGTAGCGTTCCCCGCAGCCGAAGCCCCGACAGCTACTGTATTGCTGTGGGTTCCGTAGCGCAGCGCATTAGCCCCTACAGCTACGTTGCTGCTCTGCGAAGTTACCTGCGAGGCGGCGTTGAGGCCGAGGGCCGTGTTTTGGTTGGACGTGCCGTCATCGGAAGCAAGTGCTCCGGAACCAAGCCCGACAGACGACCCGTCAGAATAGCCGTCGCTAAGGGTGTTGACACTCGGCGTTACAAAACTGAGCGTACCAGAGCCGTTGGTCTGCAACAGTTGGCTTGGCGTGCCGTCCGTTGTTGGCAAGGTGAAGGCCGTTACGAACGACTGCAGGTTGCTGTCGTAGGCCAGCACGTTCGTCCCAATAGCTAGTCCGAGCGTTGCGCGAGCCGTAGCCGCGTCTGCGTCATCCAGCAGCGTGCGAGCAAACGCGGTCAGCGACGCCGTGGCATAGGCGTCGGAGCCGGTAGTGTAGACCATCTGGTCAGCAGAGGTTGTCAGGCCCGCGATAGACTGGAGCCCCGCGTCGTAGGCTTGTACATTCGTACCGATAGATAGACCGAGATTTGTTCGGGCAGTAGCCGCGTTTGTGACGTCAGATAGATTATTTGTGGGCTGCAACACGTTCAGCAGTGGGGCCACATCTACGACGGCTGCACCTGTACCGGCTCCCGTAGCGTAAACAATAGCGGACTTCCCGGCAGCAATCGTCACATTCCCGCCTGACCCTTGGGTCATCACCACGCTGTTCGCAGTGGTGTTGCGGACAATGAAGACCTTCTGTTGGTCGTTCGGGTTGATTGTTACCGTGCAAGTGCCGCCGGGCGTCCCCGCAAACACGAGCGCTGCGTAATGGCCCTCGGACAGGGTGTAATCGACGGTGTTGAGGCTATAGCTTGTCGAGCTGAGCGTGATTGTCCCTACGCCCTTGGTGGCGCGGTCAATGATCTGCAGGTTGACGTTGGTGATGTCGCCCCATTGCCCCGACTTTTCGCCGGTAGCCATCAACTCGAAGGCGTTATTCTGTGACGCTGTACTGGCCATGTTGCCCTCTTAGGCTGCTATTTCGGTCCATACATCGGAAGATGCGGGGTCTACAGGAGTCCACGTGCCGTTAGGGCCCGGGTTTATTGGGGTCCACGTGCCGTTAGGGCCCGGGTTTATTGGGCCCCACACTACCACAGGCTTCACAAGTCCGGTAGCCTCTATGCCGTCCGGGAATACGCGCGCTGAGCCGGTAACTGCGAGGGAGCCAACGGCACCCGTGGCGAAAACGCCTGTAAGAGATACTGCCGTTGATCCGGTCGCTACCGCCGCTCCGACGGCGGCCGTGGCGGAGACGCCCGTGAGTGGAACTATCGCTGTCCCGGTGGCAGTAAGCGAGCCTGCAGCGCCAGTGGCGGAGACGCCCGTGAGCGAAACAACTGCTGCGCCGGTAGCCGTGACTGCCCCGACGGCACCCGTGGCGGAGACACCCGTGAGGGGCACTTCGGTCGGAATACTGGCCGTGGCGGTTCCGACGGCCCCCGTAGCAGAGACGCCCGTGAGGCTGGCTATGGCCGACCCCGTGACCCCGAGAGAGCCAACGGCCCCCGTGGCAGCAACGCCCGTCAGAGGTACTATTGCTGCTTTGGCTACTGTGGCGGTGCCAACGGCTCCCGTGGCGGAGACGCCCGTGAGTGAAACGACGGCTGCGCCGGTAGCCGTGGTTACGCCAACGGCTCCCGTGGCGGAGATGCCCGTAAGAGCTACGGTGGTTACAGTCCCGGCCGTGACCGTTCCAACGGTCCCCGTGGCGGAGACACCCGTGAGCAAAACGCCTGCTGCGCCAGTAGTCGTGACAAGGCCAGCGGCCCCCGTGGCGGAGACGCCCGTGAGGAGGGCCACGGCCGACCCAGTGACCGTGACCGTGTCAACGGCCCCCGTGGCGGAGACGCCCGTGAGCAAAACGCCTGCTGCACCAGTAGCCGTGACCGTACCAGCAGCCCCCGTGGCGGAGACGCCTGTGAGAGAAACGGCGACAGAAACTCGCGTTAGATCATCGGCAAGCGGTAGCGCGGCTAGGGGGGCAAAACCCAGCATCTATTAGACTGCCAGTGCAGCGTTGCCCGCAGCGATAGCCGCGTCGATAGATGCCATGTCTTCGTCAGTCCAGAAGCCCGCCTGACGCATCCCTTCAAGGTGTTTGACGTTTCGCTCGAGCACAGTATCGTCACCCGTGTAGCGGTTAGGATTCGCAATCGCATCGTTAATCACCCACACACTGTCGAGGCAGGCGGAGTAATGCTTGGTGATGCGTTCTGGTGTCAGTTGGTCGTCCACGTGTCACCTCAAGGTCTTGTCGGCCATATGACTTCGTAGGGGAAGCCTTCTTGCGCGGTTATATCACGAAGCGCCTGCCGATACACTTCCCATTCTGCGGAGATACCCTCGCCACGCTCGTATGCCTTGATGGCGACCCAGTCGGTCTCTTGCAGCAGGCTGTCACGGCGGGAGCGGATGTTGCGTTCCGCTTGCTCCAGAGGCAGCGCCTCCAGCCTATACGGAAGCATCCATGCGCCATCGACTCGCTCAAAGGCACCATCCGTCAGGCGATGCGAGAGGCTGTCGTATTCAGGGACCACAGGCCGAGTGTAGGGATACACATCATAGCTTGCCAGAAGATCGTCAGGTATCGACCTAGGAAAGCTGGTCTGCGGATTATCACGGCGCAGTTGTCCCAGTGTGTGTTTGGCTGGGGTGCCGTTTGTGAGTTTCAGGTGCATTGATTTCTCCTTATTCTGCAACGAAAGCCATGCCCGAGAGTGTCTGTGTCGTGCTGGTTGCTGTCACTGTGTAGACCCCAGGATTTGTGATTATCCCAGTCCTGACCCGAGAAGTATCCACTATTTGGGTTGCAGTGCTGTAAACCATGTCGCCAGTCGCATCCGGGAATGTGTTGGTGTTTGCGGAATAAGACATATGGACACCTACAGAAGCACTAGTCATCGAAGAGCTAAAATCAAAATTTAGCGCCATTGGATTGACGTTATCTTCTAGAAACTCTGTAGCCAAGATGCTCGGACTAGACCCAGACGGGATGAACCTATAGAGAAAAAATTGCTGTCGTGTTGTGTTTACGCTTGCAACATTGGTGACAACAACATTTGCCGTAGTCCCAGACGGTATGGCGCTATTTGTTATATACATACACGCATAGGCGTTAGATGTAACTGTGCCTTCGTCCACAATCCTTGTAGTCGCCACTCCGCCGACAGTTATTGTTGGGTAACTTGTGCCAATAGAACCATTGTTTCTAATAGCACAGGCAATAGCAATAAATCTTTTATCGCCAGCGGTACCAATGTCTCTGCCGGTAAAGGTTCTTGAACTAAATGCGGGTATGTCCGTCGAGTCACCAAAATAGTCGGCATAACTTATTTCCGCAGTGGCGCCAGCACTCACCCCCGCCCGAGCCATCAACAGTTTCTGCGTAGACCCGATCATGCCATCGCATCCCCAGCGAGGAAGCCATACCAAGTGGTGCCTCCGTTCACTGTCATAAACGTGTAAACGTCCACCTCGCCGCTTGCAGGGGCAGCAGGAGCCGCGCCACCAGCCCAGTCAACCGAGGCAGGCCATGTCAGCGTGTGGGTGCCGCCAGCCGTGATGATGAGGCTGAATGTGCCGACCTGACCAGACGAGGGAACACCCGTGAAGGTGAAGGTCGTGTTGCCAGAGGTCGTCAGCGTGTAGGTGTCTCGTGCGCCTACGTCTACCGACGGGGTGGTGCCGGAAAGAGCAGCCGAGGTATTGTCGATCCCCGCACCGGGGACACGGAAGCGAGTGACACTGCTGTTCCCCAACGTGATCTCGTTGGAAACTGAGGTTGAAGATGGGTCAGCAGTGACCCCAATCACTATGTTGTTTGAGCCTGTGGTCAGACCCGCTTCGCCCGCATAGTCTCCGATAACGACGTTGAATTGGCCACTCGTAATGTCCTCACCCGCCTTTCGACCTATGCAGACGTTATATGCACCTGTGGTGGTGAACTGCATGGCGTCTTCACCAATAGCCACGTTGTTTGCGCCTGTGACCGAAAGGAGGTTAAATCCTCCAATACCTATATTGGCGTTTCCGTTTGCCGCTGACGACATAGGACGCCAACCGATACCGATATTTCGCTGGCCCGATGTTATGTTGTCGCCAGCCTCCATCCCTAGAAACACATTGTATGTGCCGGAAGTCAGCTTTGCGCCAGCGCTGTCGCCAACCGCGATGTTGTACCCAAAAGCAGCCGTAGCCACTCCAACACCCATAGCGTCCTGACCGATGGCGACGTTGCGTCCCCCCGTAGTGGCGGCATCCAACGCCCCGCTACCGATAGCCACGTTGTTGGAGCCGGTGGTGAGGTTGGCTCCCGCTAGGCTACCTACAAGGACATTGGTAGTTCCCGTAGTCAGGTCATACCCGGCATCCTCACCAATGCCGATGTTGCTTGCTCCCGTGCTTGCGCCAGATACTCCACTTAATGCCCTACTACCAATCGCAATACGGTAATCTCCCTCGTTGAAGTATCCAGCCTGATACCCCACTGCGACGGTTCTATATCCCCCGGCTAGTCCCGCCGAAGCACCGACAGCAACAGCTCCGCTTTGAAATCCATTCCGAGCAGCACTGTTACCGATAGCAACATTATCAGAGGTTGTAGTGGCGCTGAAGAGTGCCTCTTCCCCGATCACCACGTTGCCGGAGCCAGAGGTTAAAGCCTCGCCTGCGGTGACACCGACAACGAAGTTGTTTGCGCCTGTCGTTAGTGCAGGAAGCGTAGCAATGGCGGCTAGGTTATTTGTCCCAATGACTGAGAACGCGCCCCCAGACGTGACCCAATCATAGTCCGTCCCGTTCCACGACAGCACCTCACCAGAGGCAGCGGTGCCGGTATTCAAGTGGGTGTCAACCAACGGGTTTACATTGCCCGCGTCGGTTACGTCAGCCCCAGATTCAATGCCATCCAGCTTGGTCTTGTCGCCGTCAACAAACGGCCCCTCAGCGGGGGGCTGTTGAATGTCCTCAGCGGCCGCCGTCACGTAGACAACCGCATCTCCGGAAAGACTGAGCAGAGAGCCGGTGGAGCTTTCATCCAGCACGCGCGTCAAGGTACCCGAGCTATAGGTGCCAAGGCCGATCTCCCAAGCATCCCCCTCCTCAATGACGTAGCGGACTACGTCCGCGTCGGTCACGCCAGCGGCGGAGAACGTCTGGAAGCCGTCAACCGCCGCCCCGAGGGTGATTGTCCCCGTGCCTGTGGTGGCCGTGGTCATCTTTGCGCGGTTGACGAGCGTTACCATGGGCAGTCCTTACGCGATACGGATGATGGCGTTTGATGCGTCCGCCGTCGGGAACACGATCTGAAAATCGCCAGCGGTGGATGCCTTGTCGGCCCCAAAATCCAGCACGACGACCGTTGGGTTGCCTGCCGTGGTGGTGTTGTAGATCAACGCGCCCCGGGCCGTAATCGTGGCCGAGGTGAACGTCAGGTCCGCAAAATCCGTCAGCGCAGTCGTGCCCGACGTGGTCGGGGTAACGTTGGTCAGCGTGCCGCCGCCAGCAGAATACGACCCCGAGGCACCAACTTCGTTGGTCGCCGTATAGGCCGTAGTGGCCGCCGTGAAGGAAGCCGAGTCCGTATAAAGCGCCAGCTTGAACGTGTGCCCGGTGCTTGCGGTGAAGTCGTGCTTGGCCTGCAGCAGCTCTTGCTTGAAGGACGTGCACATGAAGTTGCCGGTAAAGGCCATGTCAGAGTCTCCTTATGAGTTCGGCGAGCTCAGGGTGCCCGGCCTCTACCAGTGCATTATACACTGTTGTCCTATCGCTGTGAACCGCCTGTTGGAGGTACACCTCTACCAGCCCCTGCACGCGCGCTCGGAACGCCAAAGCCTGATCTCGGATTGCCGGAGGCGCAGTATCCGCCACCGACACAATCTTCTCTACGCACTGTTCGGCAAGCTCGGCCGCAGTGAACCCGCGATTGGTGGTGGTGCGGACACCGACCTGAAAATCCGACGGCATCTGAGCCAAAAAAGTCATGTTGCAAGCACCTTGTTTCGATAAGCGTCCCCGGCCGACCGCGTGCCGATAACGTCGAGCGCCTCAAGCGCATCTTGATACGTGCGCTCATACGCCTGCATGAGGTCCGGATCACCCTTCAAGAAGCGATAGGCCTCAACTAGGGTGCCGTAGAGCAGTACGGTCTCTGCATTGTCGCCCAACCACGACGTCCCCGTATCCACGATAGACGGCGGGTCGAAGTAATAGTGCAGCTCCGCTTGGTACTCTGCGCTGGGAGAGGGGGCGATGATGAAGTGTCCGTTTGACCCTCCGCTCGAGTAGTCCCCATCAAACTGTGCATAGTACCGAGGAGTTCCGGTATCTGTGGGGTTCGGGTACGCCTCGCGCAAGAAGTTGACGTCCTTGTTCACGAGGTACGTGTAAACCCCAGCGGCATTGATCACCGCTAGGGAAAACACAGACAGCATGTCCGATGGACGCGACAGGTAGACGCTACCCGACGCCAGCGAGGTCGTCGAGTTCTTGCGGAGTTCGGGGATCATGACGCGGCGAAAGATGCGCTCTTCTGCCTGCCGTATGAATGTGTCGATCTGCGAGACAAACGTGGTCTCGGTGCTCTCCACATAATCCTCTACTGCCTGTACCAGCTCGGTGTAGTTCATGTCTTAGCCGTTCTTCGAGAACTTGCCGCCTTTGGTGGCCGCGCCCATGCCCCGGCACATGCCGCCGCCAGCCATGCGCTTCTCTTTGCGCTCGGTAGCGGAGGACTCTTTGCCCTCGTGCTTTTTCATGGCCGCCTTGGACTTGTACTTTTCCTTGCCGCCATATTCGGAGACCTTGCCACCGGCTTTGTAGCCCTTGGCTGCCTGATCCAGCGCGCTCTGCGCTTCAAAATCAGATCGGGTAGTTGGTCGGATGGACTTCTTGGGTGCTGCCGAGGGCCGCGCCTTCGGACGGGGGGATTTTTTCATCATGAGTTGTCCTCAGTGTTGACGGTTACGGTTCCAACAGAGCCTACCATAGACTGCGCTGGGTTGCCTACAGGGTTCCACCCCCACAGGGCCCGGCTCGCCTGCATGGAGGTATCGGGGCGGGGATTGACCAGCGACTGCGGATCAAAAATTTTAGCCCGGCCCAGAAAGTTCTGGGGGTGATCCGGATCGACCACATCCTTACCGACACGCATGCCGGTCTTCTTGCCGTTCTTGTACTCCCAGACAAGCTCGTTCAGCGGGTAACGAAACCCTGTCTTGTCGCAGTAGCCGAAGGCGTATTTACCGGCCGCGCGAGACATCAGATGTACCCCACATACGGCACAAAGCGGACAGATGCCCGGTCCTCGTCCTCTCCAGCGGCCAGACCAAACTGCTCGTCGTAGTCCGCCTTCAGTTGCGGCACCCGGGACGCCGCTTCAGGCTTCTTCATCGCGATCTGGTAAGACAGCCCGGCCACGAGTGCCGGTATGAAGCGGGGAGGTACGGCGGCCGTAGTGCCCACCCCCGATGCAAGCCCGTCGATGCCCTTGAGCCGGTAGTAGAAGAGAGTGTACGGGGTCGTGGTATCCGGAGTAGGCCACAAGGTGACAACCACGTCACTCACATTGCGCGCCACGTAGATTTGGGTGGGGCGGCCAACGGTATTCTTATTGGTCTGCTGCGCGTAGGTGGATACGCTGATACGTTCGAGCGCGGTGTCTACCTGAGACGTCCCGCTTCCCGTGCGCAGCTGGTGCTCGATGAGATCAATAGTGTCTGAGGGCATCGTGTACGTGGTCGTGCCTGCGGTAAGCGCCAGCGTCCCCGATTCGATGGTGAACAGGTTGAGGCCCCGGTTCTGCCACTCTAGGGCCAGCAGGTTCAAGCTGCGCCGTGCAGTCCGCAGGTCATACCCGGAACGCATCTCGAGGCCTGCGCGCTCGTAGGCCTCTTCAAACAACTCTGGTAGGTCTGGGACGACAACGGCCATGGCTTACTTCCTGAACTTCGCGGTCTTGGCCGCAATCTTCTTCGGTTGCGGGACAAACTGCTTGCCTTTAGCGGTGCCCTCGCGCTTCGCGCGGGTGGTGGCCGCATATTCCGACTTGGTAAGGGACTCCCGGGCCTTCTTAGGCAGGTACCGCTCTCCCGTCTTACCTGACGGCTTACCACTCTTGGTGCCCCAGTCTTCTTTGGTCCACTTCGACATAGATTTTTGGGCCGACGATTTCTCCCCAGTATACCCCCCGCCGCCGTCGCGGTAGAGCTTACCGGCAAGCTGCATGGCGCGGGCGGAATGCTTTCCACCCATTTTAGCCTTGGCTTGCGCCTTAGACTTTTCCCACAGCTTTTCGTTCGTTCGGCCCATAAGTCACTTTGCCTTTTTGGCGCGTTTTTTCTTCGCCACGCCCTTGATGGTGCCCTTGTTCTCGGCAGCGTAGAAGATGCGGTCGCCCCGCTCCTTGCCGTACTGCTTCTCCATGGCGGCCTTGATCTTCTTGCCTTTGGCGTTCAGGGGCATCAGCGCATACTCCCTTTGGTCTTGCCGCGCATGCAGCACCCGTCACCTCGAACCGCGCCGCCCTTTTTCATGCCCTGCGCCTTGCGCAGGAGCGGGGCAGGAGATTTGGTGGGGCCTCGAAGCGTAGATATCGCGGCTTTGATCCTACCGCCCAGTGCGTTTGCCGGTGCGCGCGTGTCTGTTTCCATAGCGATCTCCTAACACTTCCAAGCCCGCAGGCTCTTATTGATCCGGCTGTTTGGGTCATTGGCCGTCTTGGCCGACGTGAGCTTCTTCTTCATGCCCGACATCCGGGCACAAAAAGACTTCTTGCGGGCTCCGCCCTCTGGCTGTGGGGCCTTGAGCCCCGGCTTGCCCGGGTTCGCCTTGTTGTAAGACGCGCGACCCTTGGCGTTCAATCCGCCCTTGGCGCTCTTGCCTTCCTTACGGGTCCATGCCGGGGTCTTAGCCATGGGATCACTCGTAAATGATGGTCGCCGACGTCACGTTCGTAAGGGTGACGTAGATGCTGGTGGAGCACAGAAGGCCGTCGTCCGGAATGTACAGGTCGTACGCATCGGCAACCGCAGGGGTCGCGAGGTTAAGTACAACCGCACCACTTGCGCCGCCGTCACGGACTACAATGCTTCCGGCAGTGCCATTGGCGATGTAATTCACCGTCTTCATGCGGGCGCGGCCGCCATAGGCCTCGCCGGTGGACGTAACTGTGACTGCGTGGACTGGGCAGCTCATTCCTCAGCATCCTTCTTGGGGGCTTTCTTCGGGGCCGCCTTTTTGAGGGGCGTACCATCCGGATTCAAGCCGCGTGCGGCGAGCTCTTCGGCGGTTGGTGGGGTAAATCGCTTACTCATCAGTGCTCCCCTTACGCCGCTGCAATCGTGCCGCCGGTATCCGAACGCTTCCAGTTCGTGCCGTCGGAGAAAGCGAGGATAGCTGCGCCAGCTGCGCCATTCGATACGTAGATGATCGTACCGGCACCGGCCGTGGCCGCTGAGGGGGCGGCAGCAACTGTGTATGTCGGGACGATGATGTCACCAATGAAGCCATTGGTCGAGGTCACTGGACCGCTGAATGTCGTGTTCGCCATGATATCTCCTGTCGTGGCTAGTGTCAGCCGCACCGTGCGGCTGTCAGGGATACCGCTAGGATACACCACAACACGCTAGAAAGAAAGAGGGGCACAATGGTTGGCCCATCGTACCCCTCTGGGCCAGACCGGGAGGAAATCTGACCGTGCGCATATAGTACACTGCCGAAAAACAAAAAAGAAGGGGCTCCCGAAGGAGCCCCGACCGTAGTTCTGGTGCCCTGCTTACGCAGCGCCGGGGGAGCCGTAGATACCCAGCGGGTCCGACACGCCAAAGCTGTAACGCTCGCGGGCCTTGTAGCGGACGTTGCCGGTATCGAAGTCGCCATCCATCGACGTGGCCAGCGGGGTCCGCACAAAGTGCTTCATGCCGTTGGGGATGTCGGTGGTGAGGAACCATGCGTCGTTGTCAGTGAAATAGTGGTTGACACTGTACCCTTCCGGGATCGACCCATTCGACTTCAGGGCGTTGAGATCGTTGTCGGCGGTACCGACGCGGAGCTCAGTCTGCAGCAGACGGGTAGCAACGAACATGAGGGCTGGCGGAACGAGCAGCTTGCGTGGGCGAGCAGCGATCAGGAGACCGCGTTCGTCGACGTAGCCCGCGATGTCAATCACGGCCTGTTCAAGCGAGGTTTCGTTCAGGTCCGACGCAACCGAAGGACGGTTTGCGTTGACGGTACCGGCCACTGTCGGGTGCGCGGTCGAGAACAAGGTGACGCCATCGCCCGAGGTGAACGAGGTGAAACCGGTGTTCAGCAGCGAGGCTGCCTTGACTTGCTTGGTGTACGCCATGGCACGTGCGAGCGCCTTGGTGTAGCGAGCCGACAGCGAGTCATACAGGTTGTCTTCCATCGCTTCTTCAGTGATGGAGAAACCCATAGCCACCGTCTCGTGCGTATAGCGAGCGGTGAACGACTCTTGCGCGTTGTCGTAGGCGATAGCCGCGCCTTCAGCCTTGGTCGGCGCAGCGCCGAAGCCTGAAAGTTTGACTTCTTCCTCGAACGAACGCTCGGAGTTTTCGGTCTCGTAGATTTCCGCATGCTCGTTGTCGTAGGAGTCATACTCCATACCAAACAAAGCATTCAGACCGGGGAGTAGCTCTTTAAGGAGCTGGGAGCGTGAAATAGCCATGAGTCAGCCTCCTTATGCCACGCCAAGACCGGCAGTGTACGCGTGCGACGACGGATTGAACTTAACAATCACGTCGGTGTAAGCGTCACCAACAGCCGAGGAAGTGCTGGCCACGAAGTCGACCACTTTGAAAGCAATCGTCGCCGTAGTTGCACCGGTTGCCACGTCGAGCGAAATGCGCGAGTTGCCCGTTGCAGTGGAACCTGCGGTCTGGTTGACGGCATAGTTCGTGTGCAAAGTCGCCTGCGCAAGCGTGGTATCGGCTTGGATCATGAACAGCGCGTTCGGATCGTCGACGATAAACGCGACTGCGTCAGACGCTACCGTGCCCGTGGGCCAGTAGTTCGAGTTGCGAAGCCCGGATACGGCGTCGGTGTAGGAGCAGCCTACAAAAACACCAATCGTGCCAGCGGGGAACGGATCGGCAGCAGTGCCGACGTTGGTCACCTTCGTGATGGTGCCGTCCGTGTGGACCTGCACAATGTCACCGTTGAAGATGTTGGCCGCGTAGCCCGAAGCAATCTTGATTTGGCGGGTCGATCCTGCAAAAGGGCGACCACCAATCAGATTGACCGGACGCAGGCCATAGGGAGCGGCAGTAGAAGCCATGGTTCTCTCCTTGTTGCGTCAAATGGCAATTACTTGCCAAAACTCGTCCGCGATGCGCGCTCTGGTTTCAAGACAGGCATACGCGGATCAGATTCGCGGAGATAGTTTCGATCCACAGAATCAATCTGATTCTTGGCCTTTTGAGCCATCTGGTCGTTACGATCTTCCACAATTTCGGTCGGGATGGAGCACAGAAGCAGGCCACCCACCTCGATGTTGCCCTTGAAACGTGAATCCACGTCGGACATCACCATAAGCTCGGGATGGTCTTCAGCACGTACCGGAGTATATCCCTCACGGAAGCGCATGGAAACATTTCGGTTGTCTGCATCACCAAGGGTAGCGGTGCGAATCCAGCGGAAGCTCAGGCCTGCGCGAGGTTCGGGGGTGGGCAGAGCCGACGGTTGTTGCCACAAGCGTTTGCGTTCACCCGCTTCGCGGGTTTCTTGGGTGCGTGGGGTCCGGTCAGCCATTGATCTGGTCCTTTAGTAGTTGCGCCGCATATCGTTCAGGTGTCAAACCCAGCCGCTTGGCGAGAGCAACTTGGGTTGAGGTAAGCCTCACTTTGCGTGGATTTGTCGAGCTGCGAGCAGCCGGTGCCACCACGTTGGCGGTTTTTCGTGGCCCTGCGTCTACCTCATGCGTAGAGCCCGCGAATTTCTCGGGGAAGCGCTTACGCATCCCTTCGTTGATCTTATCATAGTACGTTTGTGTGTTTGGATCAACACCACTACGTACTAGGCGCTCGTGGAGCCCATAAGCGGCCCCAGTCATCTCTTCGTCAGTGCCAAACCACTCGTTATCCGCCAGCCACGTGCGCTGCTGCTCGTTGAGCTGAGGGACTTGTGGTTGCTGTGCCATACGCTGCTGGTAGGCCTGCTGGAGCTGCTCGGGCCCGTACTGGGGCTGGACTGCCTGTGGTCGCCAATTCTGCACCCGCTGCAGGTCGTTCTGCGACCGCATCAGCTTCTGCTGGGCTTCGACCAAGGCATCGGCGTCTCCGGCCTCATACGCCTGTTTGTATTCCCGCTTGGCCTGAGCGATCTCAGACTCGTACCGCGCTTTTGCGTTCTCGATGACGCTGGTCTGGCCCTGAGACAGCCGTTGGCTGAGCTGTTTGTTCTCTTCGGCAGCGCGCTGGGCGTACGAGATAGCCTCTTCGCGCAGGCGGATGGCCTCTTCCTTCTGGCGGGCAGCCTCGTGGTACTCGAATTTCAGCTGCTTGATGCGTTTTTGCACCGATTCACTGTACTTCTCGACCTCGTCGTCATCGGGGACGTCGGCCTTGTGGTCTTCGGGCAACCGGGGCTTCTTCTCGGCGGGAATATCATCCACCACCTCGAGCTCGAAGTCGTCGTCATCGTTGGTGTTTTCGTTGGTATTCATGGTTAGGCCCTCGTATAGCCGCGTGGGTCGCTTACAACAGCTTCCACGGTGTCGTCGTTGATGATACGAAACTCTTTTCCGCCGATCTTAAATCGGGTTCCGGAGTAAGAGCGGAAGATCACGAAGTCGCCCTCTTTGCACCACGGCCCCGTCGGGAACCGATCAGCGTCCGCGTAGGCCTCTGCCCCGACCTTCAGCACGAAGCCGATGATAGACGCGGTGTCCTCTGCGGATTTCAGTTTGTCGGGCATATAGACCCCACCCTCGGTCTTCTCGTCGACCCCTAGCGTGGCGATCAGTACCCGATACCCCTTGGGTTCGGGCAGTTTGTGGGCGATTTTCTCGTCCACCTCAGTCGGTGTATACATACGCATCCCTCTTCGCGCAGCGATTTAGGCTCGCCGTAGCCTGCCCCGGACCACCCGGGGATATGTAGACCCGTTACAGGTCTACATGCCGTTCGATCATCTCCTCCAGATCGCTCTCGACGGCGCTAAACGCCTCGATCCGACCTACGATTCGATAATACCCCTCGATGTTCTGGGCGGACCCAACAGCGAGGTATTCTTTGAGTTGCTCCCGGTACTCACGTACCTTCTTTCGGAGGAGTTGAAGTTCGTCCAAAGTTTGCTCCCATAGCCAAATCGGCGGCGATCTTTACGCCTAGCTTAGCGCCCTCAATCTTTTCGTTCCGAGAAGCCGCGTCAAGCTGCGAGGCCATTCTGGCGCTGATGTTTGCTGCATCGCGTTGCATATCCGCATCCAGCCGGTCCTTCTTGATCTCCATCTCGCCCGCCCGGGTCGCGGAGTCCATCTTGAAGCGCTCGACCTCGAGCAGGGCGTTGTGCCGGGCGATGTCTTCTTTGAGCTTGACCTCACGAGCCTTGAGCTCCAGCTCCGCTTTCTGGATTTGCGTGAGTGGGTCTTGGGCCTGCTGCTGGGCCTGCTGCTGGGCGGCCTCGGCTTGGTTCCCTTTGAGGAGCTTGTCGGCGGCCAGCGCGGCCATCCGCGATACCTCGAGCTCGACATCCTCAGGCAGCGTAGCCTCTGGGTCGGGCAGTTCGGTCCCCAAGCGCTTCTGGATTTCCATGCGGTACTGCATGGCGATGTGCTCGGTGACGTGCGAGGACAGCGCGTTCTGGATAGCGCTTGCGAACGGAGACTGCCCGACCATCTGCTGAATTTTCGGGTCTTGGGCCATAGCCATGTGGACCTGAATATGCGCTGCGTGGTCTTGGTACATAAACGCTTTGACCGGCGCTTGCTTCAACATGGCCATGTTCTCGGTCACAGGGTCCGCCGGTTTGATGTCCTCCGGCAGCTTGATGATGTCGTCGGCGTCTTGGATACCCAAGACCTCCAGCATCTGCCGGTGCAGTTTGCCCATGTCGTAGAGCTGCGGAGCCTGCTGAGCCAGCTGCAGGGCAGACTGATACTGCATCACGCGCTGGGCCATGGTGGCCGCATTCGGGTCCGAGACTGGAATGATCCCCACCCGGCCGTCAAAGTCTTCGGTCCGGTTGAAAATCTGGGTGTCTTCTTTGTCGTCCGCATCCGCAAGAGGGTATGCGTACGTGGGCGGCATGTAGTCGTGGATCACGCGAGCAATCAGGCGCAGCTCGTTCTTCATGGCGGCGTGCAGGCGAGCCTGTACGCCAGACATAACCTTCAGGGACCGCTCCAACAGGGCCAAGGTGGTCCCTACAGGAGCTTCCGAGTTCATGTTCCCCACCTGAACATCGGCTACGGAGCCGATACGGCGGCCCTCTTCAACCACATTTCCGAGGAGTTGGTACAGGACAGCCGACGGTTCTTTGTACGGCAGGAACGTGATTGAATCCCGAATAGCCCCGCCCGGGATGTCCACGTCGCGGAACTCGCCCGGCATGATGGGCGTATCGTCGCCGCGAATACGCATGCCCCGAGCTTTCAGGCCGCCCGGGAGGTTCGACAGCGTGCCCGCGTCGATAAGCTGGCGCATGATGGAGGTCGCAGACTTTGCCAAGCCGCCAATCAGGTGGATCAACCCGGTTCCGTAGAAGCCAAGGCCGGGCAGGTACTTGTAGTGCACGAAGTGCATTTGCTTGCGCTTGCGCTCGTCGCTCTCGTCCCAATTCCGGCGGATGGATAGGATCGTGCGAGAGCTCTTGTCGATAGTTACGACGTGGGGCCGGGCAATGCCGTCGGGGTCATCAAACTCCTCCGGCATATTGAGGTCTACGTGCATCTCGAGGAGGGTATGCCGGTCGTCGTCGTCAATTCCGGCCTCTTCCCCGTCCAGATCGTCGTACTTCTCTTGGATGTCCGAGATGTCGGTCGTAGGCGCAGGCAGATCGACGTCGCGGTAGAACCCGCTGAGCTGCAGCTTCAAAATCTCGTTCGGGGTCTTCTTCATGATGTGCGTGTAGCGCGGGCACGTGGGCAGGTCCGCAGCGCCGTACGCCACGACAAAGTCCTCCACCGGCACAAACATGGCGACCGGTCGCTCGCGAAGGGGGTCAAAATACACCTTCTTGAAGGCAGACCCGGCAATAGGGAGGCGGAACAGCAGCTGCTCCAGCTCGTCCCGGTACTCCGTCATTTCCTCGGTAAGCTGATAGTTCAGCTCGTTGCGCACGCGTTCAGCCTGCCGAAACTTGTCCGGGGTGACTTTTCCCATAATCTGCGTCTTCGCGGGCCCCGAAGCGGGAAAAATCTCTCCCATAGACTGTGCTTGGAACCGCACGACGGCCTCGGTCAAGAGGGGGTGAAAGACCCCCGACGCGCCCTGCCATGGCTGGCTACGCTCTTCGACCTTGAACCCCAGCAGGTCCAGCCCCTTCATGTAGGCGGTGGCCCACTCCTTGCGGGACCGGCGGTCTGCTTCAAACTCAGCGACGAGCTCGCTGGCCATGCTGTCCAGTGTTGCCTCGTCGATCACCTCCGCGAGGTTGTCGCCATGCTCAAGACCTGCAACCTCATCGGTCATGTCGCCGGTAAAGTCGAGGATGAGCCCCCCATCGTCCGTCTCAATAGAGATAGCGTCCGGGTTGACGATCTCCAGCTGCATGCCAGAACTATCGCCCCCAAGGTCTTCCTGTGCGAGATCAAAGGGCTGCTGCATCTTCTCGATAGCCATAGTGGTTCCTTACCTGCTCATGCGGCTGGCCAGCAAAGCCCCCAGCCCTGAGTTCATCATGGGGGGCCGCCGCTGACCACCCTTAGCACTGCGTGGAGCCGGTTGCATAGGGGCCTGCGGGACCCTCTGCATCTGCTGCAACTGCGCCTGCATGGATGCTCGATCTGGCTGCTGCATAGGGTTCTGCGGGGCCAGCTGCTGACCGGGCTGTATCTGCATCTGCTGCTGCATCTGCGCCCGCTGCTGCATCTGCGCGTTCATCTCCTGCAGTTCGGCAGTACTCATGCCCGCATACGGGTTCGGTGGCTGGTTCGGCGTGGGGCCTACCTGCATCCCTGCTTGGCGGGCTTGCATCTGCTGTATCTGCGGGGTGCTGGAGTATTGTGTCGCCTGCTCCATAGGGGCCAGCTGCTGCTGCTGCATCTGCTGTTGCATCTGCTGCATCTGCAGTTGATATGAGTTCATCTGCGCGTTCATATCCTGCAGG
>Ga0099846_1000124_pt1 | contig 30102 bp, 40 predicted proteins | sample CB_VirMetaG_FD_78180 | JGI IMG/M metagenome (GOLD analysis project Ga0099846, IMG submission 78180) | Freshwater to marine saline gradient viral communities from Chesapeake Bay - CB_1504_1 Viral MetaG | ecosystem: Environmental > Aquatic > Marine > Coastal | place: USA: Chesapeake Bay... | reverse complement strand
CTGTTTGTTCCGCCTATGTTGCGCAGGTAAATGTTATAACCCGCCGGCCCGATAAATGCTGATGCGGCATCCAAGGCTCCAGAGGATGTAAGCTCAGTAGCAGTCACCGTACCCGTGATGTCTACGCCTGTGCTGGTGGTGGCGAGTTTGGTTGCACCTGCGTAGTTTAGTTTCACAAACCCAGAGTTATCAGCAATTAAATAGTATTGTGAATTGTCAGCATTTGATAGGCGAAGGTTATTAGCTCTGACAAAGAGGTTGCCTGTCCCAACTTCGTCTAAATAGCTGTTAGACCCGTTATGGTAAATCTGCAAATCAGACCCAGCGCCGAAGATGGCCTTCTTACCATCGCCAAATTCTAAATCGCCCGTCATCGCCCCGCCGGATTTCTCCAGCTTGTCTGCGTTGAGGTTTAGAAAGTTGTCATCCACCTCAACGTTAGTTAGGGGTGAACCCTTAGGAGCAGCGCCCTGAACGCGGGTTGTTATCGTAGCCATGTGTTACACCCCTAGCTTAATTAAGACGCAGACAAAGTAATGGTCCAAGTAACGGACATCGTGTCATCCGCGGCCTTGTTAACCACATCGAATTTCGTACGGCACAACATGTCGCCAGCCGTGGCCGCGTTAAAGATACCCGCTTCCGTTACTGCACCCGTTGCATCGCCCGCCTCGAAAGACGCTTGGTACTGGATCTGCTCATCGTTAGTGCCCGCGATGGTGGTTGAATCCAAAGCTTCTCGGCTTCCCAACACAGAGACCAGATCGGTTTGATTTGCTGCTGCGTTTGTTGTCGAAGAGCCTAGCGCCATGTGAGACATGATAGCTTTAGTGGTACCGGACATACGGGACGCAATGAACGCGAGCCCAGAGTCCACGACGAGGTTTTTAACCTTTCGCGAGTCTTTGATGTTTCCAGCCTTGTCCTTCAGGACGATGTTAAGCTGGCCAGAGAGCTTTAAGTTTTCGTTGATCATAACGATCTCCTTCAGAACGTAGTGGAAGCCCCGACAAAGTCTTCCGCGAAGTATGTGAAGTCAGTATATCCCTGACTCCGCAACGACCCCGCGTCGGTGCTCGAGGCCAAATTAAGTAGTACCTTTCCAGAGGTAACTACGGACGCGTCCCCAAATAGGGCGCTGTCTGAGCGCTGTCTCGTTAGAGACTTAGCCAGAGTTTCGGTTGCTACAGGTATATCTGAAAGATGCTTACCTGTAACCACATAATGTGTCTCAGATGCAATAGAATTGTCTGAGAAGAGTCGATTATATCCTACTTGCCGTGTAAAAGTCTCTGCGGCAGAGGCTATGTTCGACTTAATTTTACGGAACTGCATCTCTTGATCGTCAAGAATTGAAGCCGCACCGTCAGTATCGTCGGTAAAAGTGACTGTATCTACTAGGGCTTTGGTAAGCCCGAAGCTGTCTATAGCGTCAGAGGCCACAGGAGCGTCTGAGAGCCCTTTTCCGAACGCAAGCGTATCGATGGCCTCCGCGAGGAAGCCGTGGTCTGCAAGCGCCTTAGAGAAGGCGATGACGTCGTTGTCCGTAGAGGACGCGGTGTCGGACCTTGCGTTGGTGAGGGCAAACGCAAGCGCCTCTGCCGTACCAACAACATCGCCAAGGGCTTTACCCGTACCTCGAGAGACCTGATCGCTGACAGCAGACACAACGTCGTTTACCGCTTTCGCGAACCCTAGGTAACGCACATCACTCGCAGTAGCGGGGTCAAAAGCCCCCTTACCAAAGTTCATACGCTGGTTGTCTATGGTGTAGCCGTACTCGGTCACCAGTTTGTCAACTGCTAGGACAGCCCTGTCAGCGGTACCAGCGTCATCGGTTAAGGTCTTAAAGAACCCTAAAACCGCTTCGTCCCGCGCGGGTGCCACGTCAACAAACGAAGCAAATAGGAGAAAGTTTCCCAGCTCTGCTTTAACAACGTTTTGGTTAACGTTTACTGAAGTCTGGGTCAGTACGTTTAGCTGCTCAAAACGAGCAGTTAGCGCGTTAACCAGTTCGACAGCTTTTAGTTTCACGCGAAGTCCGCCCGAATCTTAAACTTGAGCTTTTCGAACAAGGTTTCTCTAACGCCGCTACTGCGGACAACCTCGATCTCGCCTTCGTACGTCCCAGCGTCGACTTGCAGGTCGTCTGTCGCCCACTGAAGTACCGCAACACCATTGTTCGCAGTGTCCGGGTTTATGTAAAACGCGCGGGAGAACAGAACGCTTTCCGCGCCTGCTTCCCGAAAGTGAAGGGTAACCGTCGCGCTGGTCAAATCGACCGCCGCGTTGTCGTCCTCGTTTGTCAGCGTTACCCGAATCTGGGGGCCTGTATCGCCTTGAACGTACTTAAATACCTGAGCCATTAAATCCCCCTGCGAACGCTGGCTTTGTCAAACCCAACCATCTTGGCGCGTAGGCTTGAACGACGGGTGTCGCGGCCTTTAGCGTCGGTGGCGTGTTTGTAGAATTCCGATTTGTAGTAGGCGCCAAGCTCGAAGTTGGTCCATTCCTTGCCCGGTATCATCGCTAGGCGGTAAATAGCTCCGCACGCGATTGAACGCCCGTGCGTTTCGTAAATAAAGTTCTCTACGCCTGTAGCCGTCAGCGCCGGTTTAATAACACCCGTTCCCTCGAACTCATACTTACCGTCGGGGGTAGGGTAGAACCGGATCTGCGAGTCTTGGTAGATACTAAAGGACATGGGTCGGCCATTAGCAGAGCCACTTGGCAACGCGTAGTGTCGATCCGACACCCGGCTAATAGGTTGTCCATTAACGTAAAGAACTAGAACATCCTCTAGGACAGTCCTCGTAGGCACCTCAACGTCGTACTCAGCGGTGTTTCTGCTGGTGTAGTCCTTGTCGATGTCATACCGCCATATCTGGCTAATACCACAAAACTCCGCTGATGCTTCCTGCAAGTGAGTTTCAATGATAATTTCCGGGCAGCCCGGTAAAAGGGGCTGAATGTACGGAAGAAAACTGTCCCATGCTACTGCCATATTAGGTCACCGAACTCTGGTTTAAAGGCGAGGACGCCGCGTCCACCTGATTTTTGGTGTTTAGGGCTGCGTTAAACGCACCGTAAGCTGCCTGCGCACGTTGCTCGTTAGCACCGTATTCAGCATCTTTTGAGTACGCTCGGTACAGCATCCAGTCGATCATTGGGGACATGTAGATGTCATCCAACAAAATAACTGTAGTGTCTGAAGAGTCTGGATCGAGTTGGGCTTCTGTCAGTGTAGTTGCACCCGGAGAGTCCGTGTACACAACTTCAATTTCCGCCGCATTTGTTGCGGGTGGATAGACAAAAAACTCTTTCGGCTGACGTGGATCAAATGTGTAGTGCTGGATGTTTACCGTGCCTGTTTCGGCGTGCCACGTGGGGCGTTGGTCATCCAGAACGCTACGTGCAACAAGGCGTATAACCCTGTATGTTGACGCTATAGCGAGGTTTCTTGTCACGTCCAACAACCGTAGCCCAGAAGGGAACTGTGTTGTCAGCGTTTGTCGCGTACCGGCGGCACATGTAAATGTACCCGCTTTCGCGTTTGCGTCAGGACGTGCGAGCGTGATGGCGAGATAAGACTCGTTCATCCAGTTCTGCAATTCCGTGCGCGGCCAACGAATGTTAGTGTCCTGAAGGACATCCTCTACTCGCCGAATAATATCAGTGACTTTTACGGTAGACATCGGTTACCCCCTCTTGGGTGAAGCGGTAGTACGAGCCGTCTTGACCGACTTAGCACTTTGCGCTTGAGGTGTAGAAACCGGCTTTACAGTCTTTGCCATCTCTTCGCCTTCGGCGGTTAGAACCAACTTGTCATCAACTACTCGGGCCACAACCACGCGTGATCCGTCAACCTTAGCTACTGCTTTGTTTGCAACAACTTCTGCGTTCACGGCATTGATTAAATCAAATACATCCATAACAACCTCCTTAGTTGTATGAGGGGGGTTGCCCCCCCTCTAAGGTGTTAGGTTGCAGAACCGACGATAGCAGTTACCAAAGCTTCAGGCTTAACTACCTTGCGACCGTAGACGGCTAAGCCGCGCACGATGTCACCGAAGTCAGTCTGATTACGCAATGGCTCAGTTTTGCTGATTTGCGAGGCAAACGCGCAAGCATTTTTCGTGCCCGCGACCATCATGCGACGCGCCTTGGCGTTAGTTACTGTAGCACCGCCCGAGACCGCAGACAGGCCCGGAACCAACGCTTTAGCAGCAGCACCTTTTGGCAGGAGGTTGGAGACGTAAACGTCGAAGCGGTCCAACATACCGATTTTGCCGGTACGGATGGTGCTTGACTGGTCACCGGTGAAGTACGCCTGTGCGATGTCAGTTTGCATGAGCAGCTGGCGATCGAAAGGAGAGATGATTAACCAACGGCCTTCCTCTGGAACGTTTTGCTCGTCAAGAGCAGCTGACATGCGAAGGATCGCTTTCAACACGTTTGCAGGGGTAGATTGGTCGATCGGAGCAATGTCAGTACCGAGGTTGTACGAGTCAGACAAGTTACCAGCGGTAGCGCCTGCGTTGCTTGCGTGGGCACCTTCAGTTACGAACCAGTTAAAGAAACATTCGTTCTCAATTTGGATCTTCAACGACTTGGCAGCGTCGTCTGTGAACATGTTCATCATGTCCATATCTGCTTGGTGAGCGAGAACGTCGTTTACCTGAACGCTGAAATACTTACCCTTGTTGATCTGCATGTCTTGAAAGATCGGGGTAGGGACTTCGGACGTCAGAGTTGCACCGGCACCGGTATAATCGTTGATCGTGATCGACGGGGCCGTACGGATGCGAATGGTGTCGCCTTGGTTCTTGATTTCGCCTTCCCAATCGGTATTGGCGATCTCAGTCATCATGGTGTTCGCGTAGAACTTTGCGTTTAGTTTGTTAGACCACAATTGCGGAATGAACGCACCAGAATACGATGGATCAGTTGCAAAAGCGGAACCGTTTGTTACGGGAAATACAGCAGCCATTATGGCCTCCTATTAGTTTTGTTGGTGACTAACAGCTGCTTACTTTCTGGCGCTATACGTACTGACGTGTTAACACGTTATGTTCGCACACGGCCTTCTAGATATGCAGTCGTTATGTCGGCTTCAAGTTTTGTTGCTTCATCGTACTTGTGGTTCGTATTCAAAGTGCGAATCCGGTTCCAAGCCGATTGGATTTCTCTTTCTGAGTAAACCTTCGAGTCTTTACCTACGCTCTTTGTATTTACGGAACTCGATGAACGATTCGGCGTAACCTGCTTCTCGAGTTCAGCTCGGCGAGACTGACGTTCGTCTGGCTCCGCATTTCCTAGGGATGCTTTCCACAGGTTCACATAATGTGACACTGCCTCAACGTCCCCGTTCGAAAATGCTGCTGCCGCCTGATCTCTGCGCGGGCCACGGGACATGGGATCATGCTCGTTTAACCACGCAACCCAGCGTTCGTCGTTGTCGATGGCGGCAAAATCAGGAACTGCTTGCGCTAGTTTCTGAGTAAAGCTCATTTCACCGACTTGGCTACCGGTCTGCTTCAGTTGACTTTGGAGCTGGTCGATAACTAATTGTTGTTGCTCAAAGCGGTCCTCGTATCCTTGAGAGACTTCCTGCGCAACACGACGCTGGACACCGATCAGTTCTTCGCCAAATTCGGCTCGATCTTCGTCGGTTACATAACTGACTCTCTCTTTCGGCTTCGCGGGCTCTTTGGGCTTCTCTTCCATACTCACAACGAGCTGGTTAAGCTTGGCCGTTAAGTCCTTTACCTGCGAGTGCAGGCGGGGGACTTCAGCGTCGTACTTACCCCGGAGGGTTTTGTATTTCTGCTCAAATTCGTCCACTACGTCCGTCGGTGACGTGTCAGCTGGCTTTGCGTCTTCAGGTTCTACTGATGCTTCGGCTTCGAATGGTACTTCTGCCTCGGTATCCTCTGGAACATCCTTTGAAACGTCAGACCCTTCGGTCTTCTTCTTCTTAGGCTTTTCCATTTGGGCGTTTAGCGTTTTCTCTAATTCTTCAGTTTCAGCGATCTGTGCTTGTACCTGTTTTGGCAATGCCATGGTTTTCTCCTTAAAGCACCAACTCAAGTTCCTAGCGTCCCGTGGGTATGCTGTAACCGTTATGGTGTGCTTCTCGTATTTTACGCCTAAGCGCGGTTTCCTACCTTCGGCGCGTCATTGACGGCATCCAGTAAATCTACAAATGCTTCCGCTCTGCCCTGCAACCGGTGGACCTGTGCCATGTCGGTTGCGTGAATAAGCTTCAACTTGGCGGATTCTAACTCCGCCGTAATTAGTCTCAAAAATGCCTCGTTTCCGGGCTCTCGTAACCGAGTTAGGGCTGTAATTGCCTGAATCTCGACATTATTAAGGTCAATCATAGCGCAAAACTATCCTAAATGTGGTTACGTGTCAACAGATACACCGTTAGACGCCGTTTGGTTTAGGGCTAAAGTTGTTCTCTTGTCGCCCTCCCTGAGGTGTTCCGTCTTCCTGCAAGTTAGCGGGGCCTTGTGAACCCTGTGCTCCTTGCGCCGCGGCCATGGCCTGTTGCTGCTGCATCATCATTTGCTGCTCAGCTTGCTTCTTCAGGATGTCTTCACGGCTAGGGACGAGACGATCAACGTTAGTATTAAGGTTGCCCGCCAGATCTCGCATAAGTTCGGCGGTTCCCTCAGGCCCAACAATCTGCTGTGCGACAGGGCTTTCCAAGATAAGACGGAGGAACTCGTTCTTACGAACAGCCTCAGCTTCCTTGACAACCAGCGACATAGCGCCTCGAGCGATAATCTGTACGTCTCCGATCAAGTCCGGGTCGTCAGAGTACCGTAGGTTACGCTGGTACTGACGCTCGAGCATCGGAGTAATGACATCGTGGTCAACGTTGCCGATAACCTGCTTTATACTCTTACCAGCGTTAGAGATAAGCATAGACAAGCCGGACGACGTGCGTCCTGCGCCCGGAACATGCTGACCCGTCATATAACGCGGGATACCTGATACTTCGTCTGCAAGTTCCATAAACTTATCGAAAACGCCCATAAGTTCGCCCGCGTTAGAGTTGGGCTGGAAAAACTGCATTGGGGGCGAAGCATCGCCATATTCTGAGGTTTTGAACTGCCAAATCTTCCAAGGGTGCATCTGCGTAATGTCTTCGCCTGCTGGCAGACGACTTACGTTAACGCCTACCTGCGGACCCGACGAGATACCCATGTTGTTAGCCAGCGCCCGAGCGGCAGCGTTACACATGTTTTGCGCGTCGATACACAGATCCGCTACCCCGTTTCCGTCTATTCGACCGGGAACCTTCTCGAAAGAAGTCAGGTAGTACGGTTTACGCCCAAGAGGGTCGTAGTTCAAAACAGCTTTGATGATGACGTTGTTTATCATCCAGACTTCGCACGGATAGGACTTGTGCGGGTCTTCAACTTCTTCTTCGGACATGCCCCACTCTATGAGGAGCTTTCCGGGAATAGAGTCCCATAACTGCAACGCTGCAACGATCTCGGTGGTTGCGTCGTCAAAGTCTTTACCTGTTACGGCTTCCATTTCGCTGTCTGTCTGGTCAAGCCAACCAAAACCGCCTGAGCCGAAGTCCATGAGGAGCGTACGGATCGCCGATTCATCGTAGCCTTCAACACCCAGCATCGCCTCAAGGTCTTCACGTGTTAAATGGTGAAGCTCCATGACAGGCATGTTCTGAATATCATCGCCCCACGGGGACCAGAAGAACTTGTAAGGGTCAACGCGTTCCCACTCGTCACGCAATACGTCAATAGCGGCTAGGCCACCTTTCACGTACTTCATAGCTTTGCGTTTTCGGGGGATCGGACCTTTGAGGACTGCGAACGGGAATGTCGCAAGGTCGTTTGTAAATTCGTAGAGTGCCTTGACCCAACCGCCTTCAGCGAGCTGGTCTTGCATCTTCAACTCCATGCGCTCGACGCGTTTCTCTGCCTCGTGCTTCATGCTCCGCGTAGCTGTATCTTTCATGCCCGCTGCGAGTTCTTTGAGTTCCATGGGGTCTAGCTGCTGGTTACCCTCAGCGTAGTACTGCTGTAGGTTCGCCGCCATAATGCGCTGCAAGTTTGCTGCAACTTCAGGCGGTACCTCGGGGATAGGGGTAGCAGACAAGGCCCAAGGCTTATCAGCCTCAACGCCTAGAAGCGTATCACGCAACCAAGCTGTAGCCGTTCTGCACTTGGTGCTGACGATACCCATAAAGATCTCTGAACCGCCCATTTCGCGGATCTCAGCCATCTTGCCGGGGTCGTACTCCATATTCCGTGCCCGTACGCACGCAGACAACCGATCCTCGATTGTATTACGTTTGTGGTCCCGCATCACTTCCCACCGACGGCGGACGTGTGCTGACAGACCTTGTATCATAGGGGTCATCTGCTTTTCAGCAGACTCGCGCTGCGCCGCAGCCTCTAGATCAGAGGCACGCGCAATGGGAATAAGTTGCGAACCAAGTGCCATTTAATACTATCTCACATGTGCGATACTGGCGACACCATAACTCTTATCTGCTAACAGGTCAACAGATTATGTCCAACCTCTTGAAGAGACTTTAACGACAGATCGGCGCTGGTCAGTAGAAGCCATTCCCCCAAACGTCTCACCGCCATCCGCGTGCAGGCACATATACTGGAACGCATCTGCTACATCGGACCAAGGGTGCGACTTCTCAGGGCTCTCGTCCCGAACACCTTTCGTGTTTATTTTGTATCGGTACTTACCCGCCAGTGCCTGTACGAGCGGTAACGCGCTTTCAGGATCTATAACGACACCATGCTTTCCGTCGACAACGCGGGTGAGGTGCTTATCAACTGCTGAGATCCGTGCTGCCACTGAGTTTGTCTTAGCGCTCTTGACTGAGAAGCCTTCGTTACGCCAGATGTCTGCTACTGTGCGCTCATCCGTCTGGACCCGCTGAAATGCCGCTGGGTCAATAATAACGACGCATCGTCTACCGGGGAACTTGTTAACCAGTAGAGGTTTTATGACTTCACGGACGAAACGCAGTGCGCCCATACCGTCTGATGTTTTGGCATCGTACACGATCAAGCGCCCATCGTAGGCTACCTGCCCAATCACCGCTGCGGGGGTTAACCCTGCATCAACGCCGATTATCAGGGGGTCGTCGGAGTAGAGCGGCTTTATGGCTGCCTTGGCTACGTGGTTGGTTCTGTCAAACGAACGGAACACGGGCAGACCTGACAGCGATTTGCCGAACTCTGCGTTGATGTATACGTCGATCCAGTCCTCGGTCTTACCCTTCGCGAGGTTGTCGTAGTAGTCGTCGGGTAGAAACTCGGTCCAGTCTGCTTCGGGGGACAGACCGCTGGGCTGGATCGTGACGTGTACGTTCGATGGGGGATCGGTGAGCAAGGTTTCCCAGAACGTGTCGACATCTGGTGGGTTGGTCATTCCCCAGAGGTGCGCGTTCGGCTTACCGTCGTCAGTTTTGCAACCAACACCGTTCATCATTTTATCGGGGTACCGTCCTACTCGGCCTTGTGCGGCGTTGTAGATGTCAGGGTGAATCTCCCGGAACTCGTCGAATATGATGAAACTGGCCTGTAAAGAGAGTAGGCGGCGTACGTCGTTAGCGTCATCTAGCCCTCGAAACAGCACTTCGCACTCAATATCGCCTATTTTTATGACGAATTTGTACTCAGTTTTGAGAAAAGAGCCCATTATACCGTCTGGAATCCACTTTAAAAAGTCTGGAATTGACGTGTCTCGGAGCTGTTCTCGCGTGTTTCGTACCCAAATACACCGGGATCTGCGCACTCCATCCTTACAGGCCGCCATGAGTGCCGCGTGATGCACGATCTTCATGATACCGGCTGTCGTTTTAGTCGACCCAACAGGGCCAACGGCTAAGGATATGAACTGCTGCGAGTAGAAGAACTCGTCTAGGCTACGGATAACCTCAAAATTAACTTCATGTAGCATCGTCTATAGCCTTACCTTCGATGGTAATGGCGTCTTCTCGGTCCTTAGCGCGGGTGATGTTAATGACCACTTGAGGTCCACCACCGGAAACATCCGCTTTGGTATCCGGTTCCAGCCTGCCTAGTTTGTTCAGCAGTTTTTGGAACTCAATCCGGGCCATTGGGTTAATTGTGGGATTCTGCATGTGCCGAAACAAGTTATCGAGGTTAACCGCCGCGAGCATACGGGCAACGGTTTCCATTTTTGTGGGATCTTCCTCAATTGCGAGCAAGTCCGCAGGGGACAAAATAGCTTTGTCTACTTGGTTGGGATCGAGTGCTTCTAAAATTGATTTGCTCATAGCGACAGATGCTAACGCGTGAACACCTATATGTCAATAATTGGTGCCTCTGTAGGATCAACTGAATAAGCTGTTGTGTGCTTAAAAGGGTCAAAATTTGGGGCGCGGTATACGTGTTACCTAAGGATGGGCCCCCCGCCCGGCCCCCGTCGGTCCCTGCCCCCCCTTGTGGACCTGCGCCCAGTAGTAGGAAGCAAAACCCGCTGAGGTATCTCTGTTCTAGCGCAACGTTAGTCCACCTGTCATGCGAAGTCTTTCCTCTCCAAGCGGTGTATGTGCTCGGGCCTTGTTTCTTTGACTTTAACTTGCAAACCAGCTGTTAAATGATCGGATACGCGAATAGTAACGGCCAAAAACGCATACACGCCCCTAGAATTGTGAAGTACTAGGGGTGTCGATCGGGTAACGCCGGTGAATCTTGTACAGTTAACAACTGTTAATGACTTGTTTCGCTACGAGAATTGCAATGGCTTTAGTTGTCAGGGGCTTACAAGGTGTACATTTATGCAAGTGTATACCTCCTTAATCCCTTAAATATTCGGAGCACTATCATGCGATCAACAACACAAATTCGCGCGTCAATTAAATCAATCACTTCTAATTCGGCTAAATTGCGAGACAAATACCACGCCGTATTGTGCGAAGTGGCCGGCCATACCTTCGAGCAAGGTGATCCGCGTATGTTTGACGCTATCCTCGACGGCGCAAGCGGTATGAATAAGAAGGTGATGCTTAAATGGATCAAGGCTAACGGCTTTACCGCCTTCAACGCCGAAGGAAAAGCCGTGTTGAACAAGTCAGCCCGTAAAAGCGCTGATTTTGCCGACGGTGATGCCGTTGTTGAGTACCTAATGGGCCAAACGCCATGGTACGAGGCCGAAGACAGCACCGCCAAGGCAGCCAAGGACCTCGACGTTCATGCTCTCTTGGCCGCTGCTCTGAAGCGGATGGACGCCATGGACGCCAAGGAGGATGCCAAGCTGACTAACAACAACCCGGCCGCCACTGCGGAACTGTTTAACCTGTTAGTAGAACGTGCCCATCGCTTGGCCGCGTAATCAATCAATCAACCTGTTAGGAGTAACACTATGCCAGATATTAATGAGCTACAGCTTGCCGCGCTTAAACGTAAGTGGACCCAAGATGGTCAAGGGGTATCCTTTTACCAATTCCTCACTACCGTCCAGCGTGGCCACGATTGCGTGATGGTCCAGTGGTCGGGGATGTGGCTAGGCGTCGAAATTGACGGTTATTGCCACTCATGATCAAAGTGACGGTGACTAGACAGCAAAAGCTTGTCTAGTCGATTGTCTAGTCGATTGTCTAAATACAAAACAAGGCTACAGGCCCCATTCTATATAGTTATAAGTAATAATATTAATTCTATTTAGACAATAAGACAGCCAGAATTATTAGTCAGCGTTTTGGAACACTTGTATCACCAATTTGAAAATCGCGGTAGTCCGTCTTCCAACTACGCCTACTTTGCCCACTACTGCTGGGCGCTGTCTTATTGTCTAATTGTATATAAATCAATGACTTACAAGCGTACCTCTGTCTAATTAGATTGTCTAATTAGCACCGCTGTCTAGTTGCCGTACCTATTCGTACCTATCCGCCTGAAAACATATGGTTGCCTTGTGCATCCGTATACATCCACCTGCGACACCTAACAGATCCCTAGCGCACCGCATTCTGGTCTGCTATCTGTTTACGTGTAACCATAAGAGGCACCACCATGACAGATGCTTTTATCAACCGGCATAAACGGCGCGACCATGCCAAGCTGCGCCAACGACTCATCAACGCCGCTGGCCAAACACTGACCTGCGTAGCACTAGGTCTGTTTGTGGCGTTTATCACCATCAACTGGCTAACAGGCTGCGGCGAGCAATTCCCCACTGATGCTGTCGGCAACTACATCCAAGGCGAGTGTATCTATCCCACTGACCTATGGAAGTGACCTACGCCGTACGACCCCACGGCACCAAGTGGCAAATCGTACACGTCCCCACCGGCACCAAGATGGAAGTAGACATGCGTTATCGTTCGTATGCCTGCGCTCTGTGCCGCAAATATAACGAGTTCCGACCATAGGAGCACCACCATGACCAGATCAAGCTACACCAAAACCTTGCAACAGTGGTTTGCCCACTACGGGTTCCCCGATTGTCCGCTGACCGACCAAGAGCTTGCCTACCTGTGGCGGCACGATTTCGGTGTCGAGCAGGCATACAGTATCGGTTGTGACGTCAGCAGCGGGTTTGCCTTCAATGACTGCGCCGCCGACATCAAGGAGCAGCACCATGACCAGAATACGCAAGGACGAGGTGCGTGACTACGTAGACCGCCGCCTACCATTTCATATCAAAGACAGCACCTTATATTCGATGCTGTCAGGCAAAGGGAAGTATGTCGTCTACACTTATGGCTTCAACAACCCTCTGTATGTATACGACGACGATCTTGAGGTGTGGTTCGGTAATGCCGACACGTACGAGAACGCCCCCAAGCCACTCAAGACCGCAGCAATAGCATCCGACGTCAAGATCAACTGGCTAGACCATGAAGACATGCGGTCGCTGATTGATGCTGGATCGTATGGAGCGCACTGCGCTCGCAGAATTCTTAACCAATAACACGAGGAGCATCACCATGCCTAGAATAAGCAACAGAGAAGTACGGTCGTATGTCGATCGGCGCGAGGAGTTCGTGACCAACAACGGCACCATCATTTCGGACACCACGTTTAGCGGTGATATTGACGATGCCACTGCGCTGCCCTCTGACAAGGGTAAAGGGTTCTACATCGTTTACTCGTACGGCAAGCATTTTCCCATGTTTGCCTATGATGAGACAGCAGCCCAGTGGTTCGGCAATGGCAGCAAGTATAGCCATACAACGACGCGCCACCAGAGCCACGCTCGACCGTCAACCGACGACATATTGTGGCTAGACCATGACGGTATGCTCGACCTCCTTTGGGAAGGATCGTACGCCGCATACTGTGCCGCAAGGATACTCAAGAAAGCATCATAACCCTTAACCCGTTGACACTTTACGTGTTTACATGTAATCATATCAATTCAACTGCGCCCACCTAAGGGCACACAGGAGAACCACAATGGCTTCAATAAACGAGTGCAAGACCACCATCGCGGCAATGTTCCGCAAATCCCCCAAAGTAGTGCCTATGATCCACGGCGCACCCGGCATGGGTAAGTCAGATGCCTGCCTCCAGATAGCAGACGAGCTGGGCATACCGCATGACCGTGTACTTGTGGTGCATATCAACAACCATGATGTCGTCGACTTCACCGGTGTGCCCTCAATTACTGACGGCATGACCGTGTTCAACCCCACCAAGATGTTCTACGACTACCGGGAAGGTTCTGGCCCCGGCATGATCGTGCTTGAGGAGCTGGCCCAGTCAAGCCAGCAGCTCCAGACATGGGCAGCGGGTTTCGTGTTAGAACGACAGACACCTGTATTCAAAGTCGACCCCAGCGTGGTGATGATCGCCACTGGTAACCGTGCCCAAGACCGTGCTGGTGCCAAGCCTCTGTTAGGCCACCTCAACGACCGTATGTACCACTTCGACGTAGACACGTCGCTCGACGATTGGTGTGAGTGGGCCATGAACAACGGTGTTGATGCCATGGGTATCGCGTTCCTTAGACTGCGACCCAACCTGCTCAACGATTACGACGCCAATAAGCGCAGCAATCCAACCCAACGATCGTGGACCAAGCTGTTCACCGAGGTACCACTAGAACTGCCCACCAACATGTACCTGACAGCCGCAGAGGGCAAAGTGGGCGAGGGGGCAGCAGCTGAGTGGGTTGCTGCGATGGACATGATGCACAAGATGCCGTCGATCGACCTCGTACGACTACACCCTGCCGATACTGAGGTGCCAGAAGAGCCAGCCGTCAAGTATGCCGTGTCGACTGCGCTGAGTATGACGGCAACGCCAGACACGTTCAGCAGGGACATGACCTACATGGACCGTATGCCTAAGGAATTTCAGATGGTCTACGTCACAGACGCACTGCGCCTAACGCCACAGCTACAGCAGACCCGCGACTTCATCGGCTGGGCGATCAAGAACAAAGACATCTTTATGGGAGGTAACTGATATGACTATCAATGAAACACTCGCCGCCGCACTTGCTGCCGTTGAGCAGTGGGAGAAAGACCAAGTCGACGACTCATTGACGTCGCCGGTTTCACAGATCGCTAATGTCATCGACGACATTGCCGTCGCCGTGCCTGCTAACACCAACGCGCGACTATTTGCAGTGCCGCCGAAGAGCGAGACTGTACCAAGTGTTGAATCTGTTAACACGTTACCTCGTCAGTCGTTACAAATCAAGAACTTAGACGAGAAAGCCGTACTAGTGCAGGTCAAGCGCCGGATGTACTCACCCTACAAGCTCGACACCGAGGAAAGCCGAGCGTACGGCGCAGGTAATGTTAACAAGCATCTGTTCGAGGGGCGCAACAACCGCGTCAAAGAGGCGATCAGCAAGTACACCGAGGTCTATACATACGCCAAAGACAACACGGTGCCGTGGACTACTGGTGTGGAGCTGCTCAACATCGACCACTACATGTTCTTTACAGCAGGACTGCGCCAACTGATCGACAAGGCCAACGATGCGGTCGACGATCTTGTCCAGCATTGGGACCACGAGGTCACCGCAGACTTAGCACGCTTGGCCGACATAGCCTTTGCCAAGGGTAAGCCGAACCTTGCCAACCCCAACGACTACCCTGACGCCGCCGAGGTGCGTGCCAAGTTTAGTATCGAGGTGCGCTACATGCCGGTGCCTACGACAGGTGACTTCCGTGTGGGTATCAGCGACGAGGACAAAGACAGTCTGCAACGCCAGCTCGACGATGCCAGTGCCAATGCAAGCGCTCACGTCCTCAACCAGATGATCGAGCCAATGCAACGCGCTGTCAATAAATTGGCGGTGACCATCGGCGACGACGGACACATCTTTCGAGACAGTCTTATCGACAACATGGTCGAGGTTTCATCTCGTATGGCCAAGATCAACATCTCAGATGACCCAGAGATCACCGAGCGTATCAAAGACCTCCAGTCACTGGTCGGCACCTACGCCAACAACAAAGACGTACTGCGCAACTCATCAACGGTACGTGAGAAAGCAGCCACCCAAATCGACGACCTTATGAGCAAGATGCAAGGTCTAGTATAGGAGAACACCATGAGCGCCCAACTACAGCACACTGCACTCGACGACGTGCAACGCAAGGTAGGCAAGGCCAAGTCACTACTGATCTTGGATCACCCATTCTTTGGGACCGCCTGCACCAAACGGCCTATCATCTACACCGACAAGATACCGACCGCCGGTATGTCAGCGACAGGTCAGATGTACATCAACCCAGACTTTGCCGAGCCACTGTCAGTTCGCAACATCATGTTCTTACTGGCTCATGAGGCGATGCACTACATGCTATGCCACGGTTTGCGCCGGGGACACCGAGATGCCAAGGCGTGGAATGTCGCTGCCGACAAAGTTATCAACGACACCCTGATCGACGCCAATGTCGGCGACTTCATCGACGGCGGAATTACGCTGGACGGCGCTCGCAACATGGCCGCCGAGTCTTTGTATGATGAGGCCGACGACGGCGAAGGGGAAGGCCCCGGCGGTCTCGGTAACGACATAGGCGACCCCGTCGACGACGACGGCAAACCGCTCGACGACGCGCAGATCCACCAGCTCGAAGCGCAAGCCAAGATCGAGACCATACAATCTGCCAAGGCTGCCAAGGCAGTCGGCAAGCTGCCCGCAGGTATCGAGCGTCTGGTCGACGATCTCGTTAACGTGAAGACCCCTTGGTACGATATTCTTGAGCGCTTCATGGCAGGCAAGATCAAAGATGGCTACTCGTGGAACAGACCCAACCGCCGGTTTATCGCTCGCAACATCTACATCCCCGGCGTTGACTATCTACCTAAGATGGGGCCGGTTGTTATCGGTGTCGATACGTCCTGCTCTGTTACCGACGACGACATCGCTATGTTCAACGGTCACATCAATCGCATCATCGACACGTGTAACCCTGAGGTTGTTCACGTTGTCTACTGTGACCACGCCGTAGCAGGTGTTGACGAGTACACACCTGATGACTTTCCCGTCAGCATCCAAGCCTTGGGCGGCGGCGGTACATCGTTCAAGCCAGTGTTCGACTGGATCGACGACAACGCTATCGAGCCCGAGTGTGTTGTCTACCTGACTGATGGCTACGGCGATCAATCCCAATTCACGACCAGCCACGAAACAGTGTGGCTCACGACAGGCACCACGGCATTCAGCTGGGGCACCGTAATAAAATTCGAGGACTAGATTATGTATGTACGTAAAACTGACACACTTATGAACCAGATGCTAGATTACGTAGAAACAATGCGCCAAGCTGCGGTAAAAGCATATCCACCACGCACGATTGCATATGGCACCCCGTTGTTCGATTCAGCAAGGGACGCAGTATGTAAGGCGTCATACAGAGACGCGCCGCATCTGGAGGGCAAGCTCCCAGCAACATGGCTAAAAGACCACCGACGTGTGGTGATTAGGTTCCCGCTTGACGGCTCAGACGTTCTTGACCGCGACCGCAATGTACACAAGCAAGACCTAGAGTTTCCAGAGCACGACACAGTATCACTGCCTTTTGCAACCAAGGACCGCTACTACGGCGTGGAGGTAGACTTAAAACTTGATGACTGTGACGACCTACTCCGCAGCTTTTTTGATGTAGTCTCGGCACACAAAGACCACCTCCGACGCATCAACACGCAGTTCAGGGATGTTGTTGACCAGATCCAGATATTTATGGCTGGTTACTCGTCTCTCAACGCTGCGATCAAGGCCATGCCCGAGATCGAGATGTACGTACCAGCGGCGTACATGGATAAATTACGCGAGCCAGCACCCAGTCGAGCGGCGAAGAACTCTTCCATACTCCCAGAAAGCTTAGGCATCGACCGCGACATGCTCGCATCACTGGCAATAGGCCACCGAATTACAAAACCATAATAGGAGAACAACCATGTCTAACACGTCAACCAATGTATCAGAACTAGCCCGTAAGAAAGGGCTGCACCCAAGCGTAGTACACAACCGCCTAGGCCGAGGGTGGTCGTTAGAAGATGCGCTCAACACCCCTGCGCGTTTAAAGCGAGGCCGCCCACGTAAGACCCGCATCAAGGATCAGCCGCCAGTAGCGGCGCTAAGCTTTACCGATAGGTTTTGTAAGAGATGCTTTGCCACGTCTGTCTCGCTCTCTGTGATTGTCGTCTTCGTATCATGGTGGATGTCCAACCTATAAATCTGCTAACTTTGCACCCCCGCTTAGTGCGGGGAATGGAGACCTAAATGAAAATATGTACCGTAGATCTTGAGACCTACTGGAGCGTCACGCACTCCCTGTCCAAGATGTCCCCCATCGCTTACTGTATGCACCCTGACACAGAGATAATCTCTTGTGGGTTTAAGTTTGACGACGGCGAGACCGAGATTGTATTCGGCGAAGCGAACGTTATCGAGTATGCGTCCAAGGTCGACTGGTCACAGTATTGGGTAGTCGGGCACAACCTGTCCGGCTTTGACTCTATGATCCTAGCATGGCGTATGCACATCAAGCCCCGGCTATGGGGATGCACGCTGGCTATGTCTCGACCAATCCACGCCAAGGACGCTGGTGGTTCACTGGCCAAGCTCGTGGAGCATTACAAGATAGGCTACAAAGACCAGTCCGCGCTCATCGCCACGAAAGGCCGACGCTTGTCGGAGTTCACCAAGAAAGAGATTGCCGACATGGCTCTCTATAACAAGGACGACGTTGACCAGTGTTACGCGTTACTGAGACGACTCATACCGCAGACACGTAAAGACGAGGTGCGGCTTATCGACATGACGATCCGCATGTTAGTCGAGCCAAAGTTTGAGGCTAACAGTTCACTGTTGTACGGCACGTTGGTCGAAGAAGGCATACGTAAGAAGAAGGTGCTGCTCGAAGCATCTAAAGAGATGAACGTTTACGACGCAGCGCACACCGACGAGGAGAACATAGAAGCGATCCTAAAGCTGCTATCGTCTGCTGCTAAGTTTGCAGCGTTCCTACGTACCGTGGGCGTGGAAGTTCCAACCAAGATTTCAGCACGAACGGGCAAAGAGATACCTGCGCTGGCAAAGACAGACGAAGAGTTCCTTGCGCTACAAGAACATGACAACCCGATAGTTGCTACAGCAGCAGCCGCTCGCTTAGACGCCAAGTCAACGATCCTACAGACGCGCATCAACGCGTTCCTAGACGCCTCTAACGCGCACCCTGACAAACGGGTGCCTATTCCGCTGAAGTACTACGGAGCGGACACTACGGGACGCTGGAGCGGGTGGGGCTACAACCCACAGAACTTACCACGTGTTAATCCGTATGCACCCCGACCATCGGATGCACTGCGTAAGTCGTTGATCGCACCGGCAGGGTACAAGGTCGTCGTGGCGGATCTGTCCGGCATCGAGCTACGTGTTAACCACTTCTTATGGAAGGTGCCATCTAGCACGGCAATGTTCCAAGCCGACCCAGAGAAAGCTGACCTATATAAAGACTTCGCCAGTAAGCTGTACGCCGTACCATACGACAACGTGACCAAGCAGCAACGACAGGTCGGCAAAGTTGCCCACCTTGGGCTGGGTTTCGGGGCAGGATGGAAAACGTTTATGACCGTCGCCAAGCTGATGGGCGGTGTAGAGATTGATGAGTCTGAGAGCCAAGACATCGTGAACCAATGGCGGGACAGTTACTACGAGATCACCAGAGGATGGCGCACATGTCACAATGTACTGCCAACTATTATGCGTGGTGCGACGGGGGCTGCTCTCGACCCGTGGGGTATGGTTGTCCCAGTCCCTGAAGGGCTAAAGACACCTAAAGGCATCATCCGTTACCCAAGCCTGCGCACCGAGCGTAACGAGGCCGACGGACGTATGGAGTTTGTGTATGGGCACGGTCGCAACAAAGCCCGGATCTATGCAGGGAAGATCGACGAGAACATCGTTCAGCATCTTGCCCGGTGTGTAATTGCTGACAACGCGTTAACAGTTCAGGATCTTACAGGCTTAAACCCTGCGTTAATGGTTCACGATGAGCTGGTTTACATCGTTCCTGAAAGCGAATCGCAGGACATGCTAGATCTAGTACAGAAAGTAATGCGCACGCCCCCTATATGGTGGCCTGAGCTAGTTACATGGAGTGAAGGTGACATCGGTGATACTTACGGTGACGCAAAGTAATATCCACGAACCGCTTATAAACTAAGCATGGATGTTAATAATGGGTGCATATAGATGCAGACTATGTTATATACATGTAAGTACGTTCAGGGAGGAACATCCGCACTGGTAACCTGCGGCGCTTAAAAGCTAACTAAGCCTTCAACGTTAACAGGATGGAGTAAAATTTGGGGTAACCAATGGAAGCAAATAAAACGGAAGAACCAACAGCAGCTGTTACGGTACAGCTGCTAAGAAACCCAGACAAAGTGCGCGAGTGGCTCACGGTGGCTGATAGACACATGCAAAGTTATGCTAACAATCCGGAGATCTTTTTACTCCCGAAAGCGCATGAGTTTCTCAACCCTTTGATCCGCGCGTTCGCGCACGACTTAGAAGGATTTGTAGGTTATCTAATGGAAGTACGAGATCAGTTCGACAGACGAAGCCAACAGTTTGTCGAAGTTCAAGCCATACACCGTCGAGTAAATGGGCGGTTTATCCAGCAGGCGCGCAGGGAGCGGATGGGAAGAGCCATCACCAAAGCCGAAGAGCTTTACGGCCAGATACCCTATACTAAGCGGATGCAATGGATGGCAGAACAAGAACATAAATGGGCACAACGACGACTGGCGTTCTTAGAAATGCAGCGCAAACGGCTAAAGCAGGAGCGGCTGGAGACCGAACTGCGTACCGAACTGCTGCTAGAGTTCTGGGACATAATCGATACAGAAATATATGAAGGAAAACTACCACAGTGGAATTAAAAAAACCTTGGAGTTACTCGGCTCTTACAGCGTTTGAAACATGTCCACGTCGCTTCGAGCTAACTAGAGTGACGCGTAAAGTAAAAGAACCCCAAACGGAGGCAACTAACTGGGGCAACGAAGTACACACGGCACTGGAGCTGTTCGCTAAGGACGGTAAGCCTTTGCCTAAGAGCATTGCGAAGTACGAGCGGTACGTCGACAAGATACTTTCCTATGAGGGCAAGCGTGTCATCGAGGAAAGTATTGCGCTCGACCGCAGCTTCCGGCCAACCGAATGGATGGCAGACGACGTATGGGTACGGGGCATCATCGACATCGGCGTCGTTGGTCCAGAGAAAGCGTACCTGCTCGACTGGAAAACTGGCAAGCGTAAGCCTGACATGGACCAGCTGAAACTGTTCGCGGCCTTAGCGTTTGCTAAGTACCCTTGGGTAGATAAGGTTACGACAGGATTCATCTGGTTAAAGTCTGGTGAGTTCGATAAAGAGGTGTTCACGCGTCAGCAACTTCCAGAAATCTGGAACGAGTTCATGCCACGGCTAAAGCGTTTAGCGATAGCCCACCATGACGACAAATGGACACCTAAGCCGTCCGGCCTCTGCAAGAACTGGTGCCCGGTAGGTAGACAAAACTGCGAGTTCTGCGGAGTATAAATAATGACTGACGTACCACTGACGATTGAGCAGTTCTTAGAGCTTTCTAACGAAGATTTGTTAGCGCTAACGATTGACATGCCCAGCCTAACTCCACTTGAGCTTGAGCTGGCGCTAAGACTAGAGACTTACCTAGCGATGTACGGCGATTTCGTACCGTCCGTTAGTCTCCACTAAGAGGTACTAAGAATGGCTATGACCCCAGAGGGTAAAGTTAAGAAGAAAGTTAAAGAGTACCTTCAGTCTATTGGGGCGTGGTACTACATGCCTGTGTCTAACGGCATGGGACGTGTAGGCTGCCCTGATATACTTGTGTGCTACAAAGGTTTGTTCATGGCTTTCGAGACGAAGGCACCGGGCAAAATAAAGAATGTCACGGCTAACCAAGAGCGTGAATTGGCCGACATACAATCTGCTTACGGGTTAGCACTTGTAGTCGACGACGTTAAACAAGTTGAGGATGCGATCAGTGCCAAAATCATCGAAGCAGGAACTAGAGACTAAGGCCGCTTACAACAAGAAGCCTAGTGTCCAAAAGAAACGTGTTGCCCAAAACAAAGCACGCCGCGAAGCAATCGCTGACGGTCGTGCCGCAAAGGGTGACGGTAAAGATGTTCACCACGTGGACCCCCTAGACAAGGGCGGAAGCACCGACAAGTCGAACACAAAGGTTGTCAGCAAAAAAGAAAACCGTGGCTGGCGTAAGAAGAACCCGGAGATGTACACCAAGGGGAGTAAGTAATGGACAACACCGACGAGAGAGTATGGGCCTACCTGCTGCGGCACCGCACACCTGCGGGCGTCTACGGCACCCAGTTAGATTGCGACATCTACGACATTGCGCTGAACTGTGACGTTACCACGGAGCAGGCGCAGCAGTACATCGACAAGATGAAGCCTCCACACCAGCAGGCGCTAGACCCAATCCGTGCGCACAACGTCGGTGAGTCAGACTATTCGCGACATGCGATCCAGCCTTGGGACATCTGGTTGGAGTACGGGTTGAACCCGTGGGACGCTGACATCGTGAAGCGTATCTTGCGCACCAAGGAGGGCCAACGACGGCTCGACTACGAAAAGATTAAACACATATGCGATGAGCGCATCCGACAGCTAGACGCCGAGTTAGGATTTACCCCATGTTGATATGGCATGAGAAGAAGGCGCTGGTACTTAAAAGCCGGGAGCCTGCCCGCATCACCAACATAATACCAACAGCGAAAGCGTTCACAGTTAAGGGCATCCCGTACGTGGCGGTGCCCCACAAGATCGCCGAGACTAAGGTACTGCGCAACCTCGGCTTTGACGCACCAGCTCCTATCAGGGAGCATTATGATTGGCCCGGTCGCTACACACCCTTCGCCGCACAACGAGAAGCGGCGGCGTTTCTGTCTATGTATGATCGGGCGTTCAACCTTAGCGAGCTAGGGACTGGTAAGTCTCTGGCGTCTCTATGGGCCTACGACTACCTGCGCAGTATCGGTCATCTGCACAAGGTCTTAATTGTTTCTCCACTGTCAACGCTAGAGCGTACATGGGCCGACGAAGTGTTTCAGCACTTTCCACACCTACAGTACGCCGTGTTGTACGGCTCGAAGCAGAAGCGTGAGAAGATGCTGAAGACTGACGTCGACGTGTACATCATCAACCACGACGGTTTGCAGATCATCGAGCCTTTGTTAGCAGACCGCCCGGACATCGACTTGATCATCATCGACGAGATAGCACAGGCAGCACGCAACGCAGGGACCGACCGGTGGAAAGCGATCAACAAAGTAATCAACCGGCATAAGCCCACCCGTGCTTGCTGGGGTATGACTGGTACGCCAACACCAAACGCACCAACCGATGCTTGGGCACAATGCAGACTTATATCACCAAGCAACGTACCGCCTTACTTCAATCGCTTTAAGGGCCAAGTAATGCGCCAGTTGTCGCAGTTCCAGTGGCTACCAAGACCTGATGCAACAGACATCGTACGTGAGGTTATGCAACCGTCTGTACGCTTTACTCGTGATGAATGCGTTGACCTGCCGCCACTTATGTATGAGACTCGACAAGTAGCGCTAACTAAAGAACAAAACAAAGCCTACAAAGAGATGGTCGCTAGGATGCGGACCGAAGCCGACAACGGCGAAATCACAGCAGTTAACGAAGCAGTAAAGATGGGCAAGCTTGTACAGATTGCCTGCGGCGTCGTCTACTCTAACGACAAGACAGAGCTGACTATCCCATCTTCGCCGCGCATAGAAGAGACCCGCGAGATCGTTCGCCAAGCTGAGGGCAAGGTCATCGTGTTTGTGCCGTATGTTAGCTCGGTCAACATGGTCGCCGACGAACTGAGAAAAGACTTCACCGTTGAAGTGATCCACGGGGGAGTTAAGAAAGAGGAACGTGACCGCATATTCGGGGCGTTCCAGAAATCAAAAGAACCAAGGGTCATCGTGGCGCAACCTGCCGCTATGTCCCACGGCTTAACACTGACGTCCGCTTCTACCATCATTTGGTACTCATGCGTAACGTCGAACGAGGTCTTTGAGCAGGCTAACGGTCGGATCAATCGACCGGGCCAGAAGATGAATAACTTCATCATCATGTTGGAAGGAACACCCGTCGAGAAGCGCATCTACTCTCGTCTTCGCAATAAGCAGAAGATGCAGGGTGCGTTACTAGACGAGGTCAAGGCACATCGGGGTTCTGTCATGGCTTGACAGGCGAACCTATATGCACTAATCTGTTAACAAGTAAACACACATAGAGGCATAAAGCGTATGAACTTGCTACGACCAGAAGAGGTTTCTGAAAAATTGGGCATCACCAAAGCAGCATTACCAGCACTGCGGCGGCGAGAAATAAGCTTCCCCCAACCCATCAAGGTCTCGCAGAAAGTCCTGCGTTGGGATGAAGCAGATATTAACAGCTGGCTACACGGTAAAAAGGAGAAAACAAATGACGAAAATATCGGAGTTGGATGACGGTTCCTGCCTAAAACTGTTCATCGCCCTGCGAGATCGACGGGCACAACGCAAAGCTGCGTATGACGACGACGACTCAGGGGACAAGGCAAAGCAGAACAAGATCGAGGTCGAGTTTCTGCGACGGTTCCAAGACCGGGGAATAGACAACGTGTCTTCACGCGACATTGGAACTGCTTACAGGTCAACACGTTCTTCCGCCACTGTGGCAGATTGGGACGCGTTACTTGGGCACGTAAAGGACAACGATGCTTGGGAGATGTTGGAACGGCGGGTAAACAAAACTGCTATCCAGCAATTCAAGGAAGCCGAGGGCGATTTGCCACCGGGTATCAATTGGTCAGAAACTCAAGTTGTCAATTTTAGGCGTAAGTAGATGTTAACGATGGATGATCTGCCAGTAGAAGTCGTGGTACTACCACGGATTTACAAAGCTAGACACTACCGGTCACTTGAGGGTGAGCAGCTGTGTTCGTCTGATGACGGTGTAGTTCCGTCTGTTAATGCAACCGAACCCCAAGCGAAGAAGTGTTCTGTATGTACGAACAACACATGGGGTTCCCGAATTACGCCTAATGGCAAACTGGGAAAGGCTTGCGCAGAAAGCATAAAGCTTACGCTTCGCAAACCAAACTCGGACTACGCGGAAACGTTTCGCGTTCCTGCTGCGAGTGTCCGACCGTTTCGTGCTTACGAAGACCAAGTCATAGCACGAGGCGAACAACTAACACACGTCGTAACAAAAATCGACGTTACCCGTGTAGATCAGCGAGCAACGTTGACGTTTAAAGTCACACGATTTTTAGACGAAGACGAACTCACTTCTATACATATGCCGGAGCAAGCGGATAGCCCGTTTGGTTCCACTGATGGCTACACATATTAACCAAACCCGAGAGGAATTTACCATGGCTACAACTAACGCAATGCACATCCTGACTAACGTCGAAGCCCTGTACCCGCGTATCAACACGACGTACAAGTACGACACCAAGGCCAACAACGGCAAAGGGCAGAGCGTCCCGTGTGACCCGTTGGATGAGGGTGCAAAGTATGAGCTGAACTTTAAGCTCCAAAAAGAGCAGGCTGCCAATCTTTATAAAGACATGTCAGATGCGTACAACCAGCGTAAAGCTGCCAACTGGCCTGAAATGCCATCTGCGAAGGAGGTTTTCGAGCAGGTCGACGGCGGGTTCGTAGTAAAGTCGAGCTTGAAAGGTTCGTACAACAATGAGCTAACAAAGAAGCCACGTCAGTTTGACGCTCGCAACCAGCTCTTGCCGGAGGATTTCGAACTAACAACCGGCAGCACGATCAACAGCCATCTGGCGTTGGTGCCGTACTCTTCTAACAACGGTAACGGCGTGTCTCTACGACTTCGTGCAGTTCAAGTTGTGAAGTTTAAAGAGCGAGAGCTGGCAAGCCCGTTTGGCGAAGTTGAAGGCTTTGACAGCACGGCAAACGTAGAAAGCTTCGGTGACGACTTCGATGAAGTACCAGCTCCAGCCCCTAAGCCCACCCCAGCGCCAGTTGCCGAAGTGGTAGAAGCCGCGCCTAAGAAAGCTAAACCTGCTAAAGTTGACGACTACGACAGCATCGACGCAGCGCTAGACAATCTAGACTTCGACGACTAGCACCGCTGCTCGCGAGTAACGGGGGTTCGCCCCCGTTACTATTTGTTCACACGTCAACAGAATAGGTAACGGCATGGGTACATTAGAGTTCCTAAAGCTAGTGCTTCCGTCACAGGGGCAGACTGTCCTTGGCCTCGTGCAGGCGAAAGACGACGGCGGTTCTTGGTTCAAATGGAAGAACTACCCCAACGCCGAAGAGGCAGCTCAAGCAGCATTATTCTTCGATGGTAGAGGAGAAACAGTCTACTTCGGAGTTAACTCATTCGGCGATTGGTACGATGACGAGAAGACCGGCAAGCGCCGCATCCGCACGCAGGAAAACGTGGTGGCATGTCGGTCACTTTTCGACGACTTCGATGTCGACGTATCCAAGAAGGACGCGTACGACACAAAGGAGGAAGCGCTTGAAGGCGTGGTTCTCTTAGCTAAATCATTACGGTTATCCCCAACGATCGTTAACTCCGGCGGCGGGTACCACAGCTACATCCACCTCGACGAAGACATAACGACCGAGGTGTGGGAAGAACTGTCCGCTATGAAGCGTGACGTCACAACGCACTTACAGATTAAAGCAGACCGCGCCGTGGATAGTGACACGTCGCGTATTCTACGGCCCATAGGCGTTCACAACCGCAAGTACGAACCAGCGCGCCCCGTAGAGCTACTCAGGGAAGGTAAGGTCTATACAGTAGACAAAGTGCGATCAGCGTTATCGGATTTCATAACCAACAACAGCGTGCAACCTGCGCCGACCACTCGAAAGGCTGCGAATGTTAGCCCGTTTGCTGATACGCCGGTCGACTACCCTGACAGCGACGCGGAAGTAGTAGCCAAGAACTGTGCTGCTGTTCGTCAGTTTAAAGACAGTGGTGGCAACATACCGGAACCTCATTGGCACCGTGCCATCGGGGTCATCAAGTTTTGTAAGGACGGCGCAGATAAGATCCATGAGTGGAGCCAAGGGTACGAAGGCTACTCCATGGCGGAGACGCAAGAGAAGATCGACGAGTGGACTGTTGGTCCAACATCGTGCGTAGAAATGGATCGCCACGCCGGGTGCATGGCAGACTGTCCTTTTGCGGCGACTTGCAGGTTTCCAGTCACACTAGGCTTTACTGAAAAAGCAGAGTCTGTCGCTGAAGCCAGCATAGACGCTAACGCCGTCGCCACGAAAGCAGCCGCAGCAGTGGGACAGGTTATCGAAGGGCAGCACATCCCACACTGGCCCGCGGCAGGTTACCGTTGGAACGGTCAGACGTTATCGAAAGCCTACACAGACGAAGAGGGCGTCGTCCACTGGACACCGTTCTGCCGCTCGTTCGTATACCCCATTAATCGCATCCAAGACAGCGAAGGAGTATGGAACATACATTGGAAAGCACTAGAGCAAAACGGTCGTTGGCGCGAATTCTTTATGCCTACGACAGAGTTAGCATCCCCAGACATGATGGCGAAGACGCTTGCATCGTACGAGGTGTTTCTCACACGCTCCAAAAACGCGAGAAATAACATGGTTGATTTTGCAGTAGAGTTAATCGACACGCTACAGAAATGGCGGGTCGAGACTAAGACGGTTGCCCAGTTCGGGTGGAACAAGGAGCGTACAGGCTTTGTAATAGGCACCAAGGAGCTGAGCCTCGACGGTGAGCACGATGTTCTCTGCGACCCAAGTATGCCACAAGATATAGCCCTCGACTTTGGGCGCAGTGGTACGCTTGAAGAGTGGACCTCGAACATAGACAAGCTGTACAACCGCCCCGGCGCGGAACCATTCCAGTTCGCTCTCTGCCACTCTATGGGCTCAGCCCTTGTTGAGTTGATGGGGTCGAGTAACTGGCACGGTCTGCCTTTGGCGTTCACGGGTCACGGTGGCACAGGTAAGTCTACTGCCGCTAAGATCGCGTGCGGCTTCTATGGCAACCCACGGCACATGGAACGTCAGACTGGTGAGCAAGGATCTACGCTCAACGCAGCGATCAAACGGATTGCGATCATGGGCTCTGTCCCAATGGTCCTCGACGAGTTCTCAGGACGATCTCCAGACGAGCTAACTCGTACCGGTTATGCGCTGGCTAACGGTCGGGACAAGGAACGACTGGGCACCACGGGCAAGTTCAGTACCGTCGGCGGGCAGTGGTTTAAGAACAGCTTCATCACATCGAACGACTCGATCATGGAAAGCATTAGCAAGCTGCCAGCAGGTTATAGAGTTGAAGCTACGCAGCTACGTTTCTTTGAGGTGTCATTACCAGCGGACTACCGGAACAAGGTTTTCCCTGACATCACGCAGGAGTTCGTCGAGAACCACATGGACCACGTTTATGGTGAGGCTTGCCGCCCGTACATCCGGTTCATCATCGAGAACCAAGACTGGGTACGTCGCCAGATTGTCTCGGCTCGTAGCAAGTTCAACCCGAAGTCGGAAGAAGACAACAAGGAACGGTTCTACCGAGACACCATTGTGACTGCGCTGGTGGCAGGTAAGATCGCACACAAACTGAATTTGGTTCAGTTTGACATGGACGCCATGAAAAAGTGGGCGCTAGGTCAGGTCCAGACCATGCGTGAGAGCCGTCGGGAAAACAACCTCGACATTAGTGAACAGCTTGCTGCGTTCATTGCTACTCTGCCGGGTCGTTTGATTATCACTAAGCACTTTGGTGATAACCGCTCCAAGGTCAAAGAACATCCGATGGAAACTATGCGCAACCCCGCAGTGGGCCGTGTATGTACCGAGGACAAGAAGGTCTACGTCACAGTCAAAGCAATCGCTGACTGGTGCAAGGAGCACGGCGTGGCACCTGCTGCCATCAAGGAAGAGCTAGACCGTGCAGGTTACTTAGTGTTCCAAGCGGATGGCACGTTTAGCCCCCGCATTACTTTGGGTTCTGGCACTACTGTCCCGAGTGGCCAGTCTCGTTGCTACGAACTTAACTTCACGAAGTTCTTCGACAGTAAAGCGCTGTCAATTGTGAAAACTGAAGAAGGGGTTGCTACTGAATCCCAAGCGGGCGGATAAGAATGGCAAGCGACATGACCACACTCGAAGCAATGATGATCGACGCAAAAAGCTGTAACGCCAGAGCGCGTCGAGTGTGGGGCAACACAAAGTTCCGTGACATGGGTGCCAAAGCATTAGGGGGGCGTCCTAAAACAACCCCTCCGCGTCCTATGACGCCCCGGTCACGGTTAATAAACAAACTGTTGAAGCAAGGGATGGAAAGTATCGCCATCGCAGAACTTTTGGAGGCGTCCCCTAGTGCAGTAGGGGGGATGATCCAGCGGTGGGGGCTCCCTAGGGATTAAACTAAAATGATCACTACAAAGAACATAACAGCGGAGAAAGGCACCCAGCAGACTCAAAGAGGCGGTAAAGAGAGAGTTAAATTCGAAAAGATCCGGGAACGAATAAGCGAAGAGGTTTTCTGTACTAACGCAAGACCAAAATTCATAACGGTAACGCAATCTGAGTGGCATATTTTACAAGCCGGGAACCTAGCTTTTCATGGAAAACCGGCAAGTGAGTGCAACGCCGCAGGAATACCAATGAGGATTGAATAATGAAAAAGCTCGTAGATGACATCACAGGCTACACGTTCACGTACCGCGCTGGAATACCACACAGGCACCAAGCTGTGGCATCTGCTGTACGGTACGACTGGTCGCGACCCAAGCTCTTAGAACCGCAGGCCAAAGCGATCTTCCACTTGATGGTGGGCGTCGACGTCCAACCGATGATCTTGGAGAATTAAACATGACGATACTCCAAAGTATGATCACGCTTTCGGTGATGATGTTCTGCGCTCAAGTCGCGTTCAACGTACTGGTTGAAGAAATGCGTTGGTACTGGGCAGTCTACAGTGCCGTCGTAATATACAGCTTGGTGGTTGTGCTGCTGGCAGTGCTGGCGAACATCGACACCATATTTCCTCAAGTTCTTCTCAAGGTGTAGACGATGATCAAGTTCAAACGTTTAACAGATACAGCAGTAATACCAAAACGTACCACCGCAGGAGCCGCAGGGTTCGACATCTACTCAGACCAAGACCTCTCCCGAGTTCACTTCGGGCAAGTAGCGAGCATCAGTACTGGCATCGCAGTTGCCGTACCAGATGGGTTCGTTGGTCTCATCAAACCACGCAGTGGACTGGCTGTTAGCCGAGGCGTGGACACCATGGCAGGTGTAATTGATTCAGATTACCGTGGCGAGATCCGCGTTGTGATGACGGTTCACAGTACAGACATCGTGCCGTTTAGAGTTGAGCGCGGTGAGCGTATCGCACAGTTAATTGTAGTGCCGGCAATGCTGGTCTCGACTGAGGTGAAGGAGCTGGACGACACCACACGGGGTAAGAAAGGTTTTGGCTCGACGGGGATCAACTAATGACACTGGAACAACTACAGCACAGGCTGAAACCTCTTAACCTGAAGTACGTTGCGCGGGAGACAG
>Ga0099846_1000123_pt1 | contig 30124 bp, 21 predicted proteins | sample CB_VirMetaG_FD_78180 | JGI IMG/M metagenome (GOLD analysis project Ga0099846, IMG submission 78180) | Freshwater to marine saline gradient viral communities from Chesapeake Bay - CB_1504_1 Viral MetaG | ecosystem: Environmental > Aquatic > Marine > Coastal | place: USA: Chesapeake Bay... | reverse complement strand
CGTCTATACCTTTTAGTGTACCGACTGTTATAACATAACCAAACTCTCCAGTATTAATATCAGACTCTATAATACCAAGAAATCTTCTTTCATCTATAGTATTATTAGCTATATATTTACTTACCTCAATAGCTTGTGAATTACCAACGGCTCCAGAAGCATATACAGCATGTCCTTTTTTAAGGTCTTCAGCAGCTTTAACATACAGATGCACAGTACCGGCATTAGCCCGTTTAGTCCATTGTACAAGTCCAGTAGTATTGTCTTTAACAAGCGTTTCAGCATCATAATCTACATGCTCAGTAATGCTTTCTAAATATACAGCACTTCTGAATCTGGACACAAAACTCCAAATATGTTGCCCGATCCATTTCATGATTTTTTAATTTATTATAACATCAACAGTGTCAGATGATCCTACGGTAGCTTGTAAGCCAAACCCACCAGCGTTGTTGTTAAAACTTAATAAATCTTTGTCGTCTAATAAAAGTGAAGCTTTTGCCGGTATTGCTATTTCATGTAATATATAAAAAGAGCTAGGCAATGAATCTGCGGGCGAGTTTTGTAAAAACAAACTTACCGTAGCTGTATTAGTACTGTGAACATTTGTTATCATAATAGAATTAATAGTATCAACTCGGCTACCAATATCCACTAAAGATACAGTAGCTTGAGTTGAGCCTATTATATTATGATACCTAGTTAGAGCCATTTATTATGCCTCCTCGTAAAACATCGTATACTCTAGTATTACAACGTCATCTGTAGCTGGCTGCACTTCAATATCCTCAGCGTCTACTACAGTTACCGGCATCATTAACCAGTCGCCACCGTAAAGAACACCTATTTCTACAGAGTTAATAAGAACTTTAACGCCTACTGATTTGTCAATAGCGCCAGAGTTATTACCAATGTTTTTAATATAAACTTTAGCTGCAGTATTATCACTTGGTTCTACAAGCTCATTAGCCATAGTTATAAGATCTACTTTACTAGCGGAAGCAAGTTTTCGTCTAGAAAAACCTGTTGTGTCAGCTATGTCTATATTAGTCCCAGCTTTAGTTAAAGTCATAGTTTTAGTATAACCACCAAAAGCCTGACTAATATCGCTATTTAATGTTATTGTTGCTGTTGTTGCCATTTTTTTTAGTTGTTATATGTTATTAGTCTGCTGATGTTGGCAATGTTTCACCTTCGTGAAAACAAATCCAAGAAATATTATTTGTACCAGTGTACGCTTGAATTTCTAAGTCGTGAGTAGCGTCGTCACAGTTCCAAGGAATAAACATCCAGTCACCCGCGTATAGTCTACCTATAACTTTAGCGTCAATAGTAATGATAACGTAATACGTCTCATCAGTAGATTCGTTTGCAATTAATACTTTGTTAGCTTTGTCTATAGCCGCTGTTGTAGCGTCTAGTAAGTCAAAACTTGTTCCTGTTGGGATTTCGTTGTACCCCATTCTTAACTGATCTAAACCGTCTGCAGTGGTTCCAGCCTTCATGCACGTTGTGCTTGTAGATACTGACATTGCATCCGAGAGTAAATCACTTGTTAGCGTTACCGCTGCTGTCGTAGTTGGCATAATTAGTTATTATTATTGTTAATTTATTAGTCTACAAAAAGCATATATTCTAGCGTCATATTTTCAGCACTAGGATCTATCTTAATGTCATTGTCCGCGTCATGTGCTGACCAAGGAATTAAAGCCCAGTCGCCAGCGTATAATCTACCTACGTCTTCAGTATTAACTGTTACAAGAAAATATTCAGCCGCTGTGGTAGAAACATTTTTTAAATATAATTTGTGCGCTTTATCAGCCGTGTAGTCAGAAGCATCAAACAAAGTGTATTGAGCGTGACCTGTAGCTAGCGTTTTTCTACTTAATCCAGAAGTGTTAGTTACACCTGTAGAGTTTCCAGCCCCAGTCATTGTAGCTGTTGTAGTTAAAGCCAGTTCATCAGAAAGTAAATCTGTGCTGGATATTGTTATTGTTGCTGTTGTCGTTGCCATATCTTATTTAGTCAAAGTCTATATATTCAATTGTTACTTCTTCTCCTTGTTCTATCGCTCTTGCAATATTAGGATAAATTCTTTTGTAAGCGTTAACGCTTTTACCAATGTAACCGTCAGGTAGTAATTGGTTGTTTTCTTGGCTGTCACCCACAAGCAGGCAACCAGCAGTATGTTCGTCAGTGTTTCCAGTGTGTATAAGAATATACTCAAAGTTAGGAACGTCAACGACATGAAGCATACCACGATGTACACCAGGATATTTTTTAGAGTATTTTTCATGAAATCCTCCTTCTTTTCTTAGTTTTATGCTATACACACCAGCTGGCACTCTAGTTTCACCTTTAACCTTTAAAACCCTTCGCTCATCTTCTAGCGTATAACAAAGAAAGTGATTACCTAAATCATTCTCTTCAAATAACAATCCGTGCGTAGAATCTTTTTGAGAACTAAATCTTAATACTTTTAATTTCATATAAATTTAATATCTTACTCTAGGAGTTGTTCTACTTACTTGTTGTCTTTGATCTTGTTCAAATCGCTGAGTACTAGTGGGCGTAATGGTTTGTTGAATTGGTGTTGTGGCTAGTTGAGGTATAACTGGGTTTACTGTTGGTCCTTGAAGCTGTGGTAAAATACTATTGTAAGCACTAACTTCAGCCGGTGTTACAACGAAATTTCCTTGAGCAAGTTGACTAGGCGTTAAAAAATTAACTATACCACCTTGCATTGCTTCCATTATTTCCGAATGACTTTGCCCACCCATGTAGCCTGTGGTCGCGACATAATTATGAGTATGATAACCTTCTAAACCGTACTGACTACCCCAAATTTCTGCTTCTTCTATAGAAGAGTATAAGGGTATATTGTCTATCAATGTTATTAAAGCCATTTACTTTTCTCCACATTTTTTACTTGGGTTGCCAACTTGTCTCCAATCTTGTTTAACCCATGTTCTTAAACTTCCTCCGCTACTTGTTCCGGTAACATTACTTTTACTAGATCTTTTATACTTACCAGCCTTACCTGCGGCTCTTTTAGCGTTTATAACTTTTTGCCTTTCAGACTTGCTCATACTAGCAATTTTAGCTTTAGGTAGACATACTTTTTTTGTACCTCCGCCTTTAGCTTTACTTCTTTTTTTAGTAGGAGGTTCGTGTGTATATCCTTTTTCACCAAGATCTACATGCTCTTTGTAGGTTTTAGCTACTACCTTTTTACCTGTATCAGGCCCGTACATGTCGTGAGCCTTAAAGCCCTTCATCTTAAAAGCCATTAGCACTTACCTTTACCTTGTTGTCTAGATGCCCACATATTAGCGTAAGCACTAGGATATACTTTAAACTTACGTCTAGCCGCAGCTTTACAGCCAGCGCTTAACTTTTTTAATGTTGGCGAACCTTTGCTATTAGCGTCTTTTTTATAATCCATTTTCTCTTGTTTTAACATTTCCACCTACGTCTAGCAGCTTTACCTCTTTCTCCAGTCCAACCTTTCGATCTTGCGCAAAAAGATTTTCTGCGTTTAGCATCTTTGCTGCCAGGTTTAACTTCACCTGTAACGGCAGTTTTTAGCTTGCTTCCTGGGTTTTGACGTCTATACTCTTTAACTCCCTTAGAAGTCATCCCAGCGCCTTCTTCTACTGTTCTAAAGTTACGACCTTTACCCTTGGTTGTTTTTCTTAATCTTTTTTCTAAAGGAGAACCGCAGTTACAGCTAGTGCAACCGCAACTAGAACCACTTAAAAAAGGATTATTTTTTTGTATATAAGACATACTACTTACACGTTTATAGGATTACACATAAATGCTAATACTTTTATTTTTATTAAAAATGGCTTATCATTTGTATGAAAGCAATTTTAACTCTTATAGCTAATTTCTTGCACCACTTAAGGTTTTTAAATTCTTCTGTTTGAAAATAATCTTCTAATTCCATTATTTCATTTTTAGTCGCTCATTTTCTTTTTCTAAGAACTCAACTTTAACTCTAAGAGCTTGAACTTCTCCAGTTAATTCTAAGACTTTATCTCTAAGCTCATCTTTTTCATCAGCAGCTTTAGCCAACAAGGCTTCTAAGTTTCTAACTCTATCTTTCAAATCGTCTCTGTATTGCACTCCATCGTTATTTTGAATGTCACTTTTTCTTTCTTCTGCTTTAACTTTTAGCCTAGCTTCGAAGAACTTCCATATACCGGCGGAACCAGCTACAGTGGCGACGGTTATTATTATCTGAGTTAAATTATCCATCTTTTAAACCTTTGTGTATTTTTTCTAAAATCAACCTTCTCATACTTCCAAACGAAGCAAACATTAAAACAAACCAGCCCCAATGCGTTGGTGTTGGTAAACCAACATTAATTAAATACATTATGGTAACGGTTGAATAAATACCAAATGTAATCATCGCGGCTTTTACTCTGCAATTTATATCTTCTTGACTAACACAATAAAGTTGGTATAAAGCGGATATTACTATTATTACGCGTAAAATCCATAAACCACCTATTTCTATACCAATAGCCAAATGAGTTAACAACAAATTGCACATTGCCAACGTTATTTCTGTTGGTTGGCTATCACTATAACTCCATATTTGCTTTAACTTTTTAAACACTTTTTTCTATTTTTTCTTTAACTACTCTTATGGTGTTCCAAATAGCGAAAATTAATATAATAACCCAGCCAGTGTTGCTACCTTGCATTATACCTTCCATATACATGTTAACGCAAGTAGATATAGCTATCAAAGTAGCAAGCTGTACCGCTATTAATCTATACCTTAAGCAATTAGACCATAAAACAGCCCATAATTGAAAAGCGCCAGAAACAATACCAAAGAACATTAAAGCCCAATGAGCGTCATTAAAATCGTAAACTATAGCTAATGGTAAACAAAGCAAGTGGCAAAAAGCAATCAACACTTCGTTTGGCTCTGAATCTGAATACCAAAACAGTTCTTTTACCTTGTTTAATCCTTTTTTATCTGCAGTAGCCATTTATTAAAATTATTACTTGTTTTTACTTTTAGTTAAACCGACCACCTCCAAAGCGACCTTTGTTTTTCTTTTTACTTTTCTTTAACGCTTCTTCAGCTTCTTCTTGAGCTTGTTGCTTTAAAGGTAAGTACTTAACATATTCGTTTTCTTTACCTTTATTTACTATTTTCTTTTCACCAACCTTCAAACTCCAAGTGTCCCAACCTAGCATCAAAAAAGTTCTTTGCAAGGCCGTGTTATCTTGATTTAAAGCTTCTCTAACGTTATCTGTTTTTCTTATAAGTCTGTCAAGTGGAATGTTAGTTAAGGCTGATGTTACATTTCCTACAGCTTCCCACATAGGGTTGTCGTAATCAAACGTATTCATCGACTTCATTATATCTTTATTAAACTTTCTTGCTTTACCAGCGCTATAAAGTTTTCTAGCCTTAGATCCTAAAGGTGGAGATAAATTTATAGCCTCAACCAATACCTCAGCGTAGTCTGCTTTAAATCCTTTTTTGTCCTGCTCCATATATTCTATTATAGAGTTTTTAACGGTAGACAATACAGCACCAGCTATACCAGAACCTCTAAGTAAAGAGTCAAGCATACCATTTGCTATTCTTTCTGTTTTAGTGTCTAATATTTCGTCGTCGTCTTCATCGTCAAACGCTACCGCAAACAAAGCTTGCTGCATAGCTGAGAATATAAAGTTTTGCGCAGCCCCGTAGTATAATATTCTAGAAACATTACTTCTCCAGTCGCCTCTGCCGTTTATTAAATCGTTAGCGGCTTTTTTAATAAGTCTGTTATACTGAAGTGGTGTGTTAGCAAATGATAATATAAGACGTCCAAGTGGGCTTGCTTGTTGCTGAGATATTCTATCAGGTCTAGCAGACTGTTGTGTTTCTTCAGCTATTTCTTGAAAATCTAACATAGCTTGTTTTTCAGCAGCAGCTAAATCCATACCTTGTTTTACGTAGGTGTTAACTCTATTTCTATAGAATGTGGCACCACCAGAGGCAATAGCAAAACTATCTGCAATTTGAGTTGGTGTAAAACCTATTTTTAATAGATACGCTAAAGCGGCTTTTGCTTTATTAGAAGCGCCAGCAACCGCGTTAGCAAGTTCAGCCTCGTTTACGTTTGTTGCTAAACCAGCTCTTCTTCCTTTTAAGAAAGCAGAGTTGAACAACATACTAAAGTCAGACCAGTATTGCTTTTGATTTGCAAGAGCTTTACCAGCTTGAAATATGTTATTATCTTCAAAGTTTATAAAGTTAACCATAGATAACGTCTGAAGAACAGCAGATCTACCGTTAAAGAACATGATAGCACCAACAGATCCGTTAACCCAGTTAGTCCAACCTTGACCATAGCTTTTGCCAGCCGATCTGTTAACACCGGTTTCCATACGGTAAAGTATATCTTCTAACGCTTCTCTAAAGTTTGTACCGTAAACAGCTTCAATTTTATTTAAGTTTTCAGGTGTAAAGAAAGCGTTTTTGTTTTCTATCCACTCTGCTAAAAACTTTTTTCTACCTATTTTGCTAACGATGTTTTGAAGATCCAAGGCTATTGTTTCTGCTTGCCAGTTAGCTTCAGGTTTAATATAACCATCGTCTTGTTTGGATATTAATCCTAAAGTATCTGCAAACGCTTTAGTCATTGGGTCAACTTCTACTCTTGCAACTAAATTTTCAACGTCTCTTTTAGAAAGCCCAGGTATATCAAATCCAGCTTTATTCCATAAATAAACTCTTATAGCATTATCTAGCGTAAACTCACTGTTAGGCATTAGCTTACCAAGTTTCTTTTTTATTTCAGGAAATTGTTTTCTAAGCCGCTTATAATCTTCAGATATGCCAATACGCATTTCGTTCATCTCTAAGTACGCTCTATTAAAAGGCTTAATCAATAAATCTTCTAAGTACTTAATATCAGCGTCACCTTGTTTTCCTGTGCCGGCAAAATATCTAAGCAGGCCAGCGAAGTCTTCTGCTGATGGAGGAACAAATATAGAAAATTTACCTACGTTTTTACCGCGTTTTTCAGCTACAACTTTAGAAAATACTTTTTCAGCACCAATGCCTTTTGTTCTTTGTAGCATTAAGTTAAAGTCGTTGTTAATCTTGCTAGGCTTTACAATAGCTTGCCTCACCTTGGATTTAATGTCTAGTTGATCTAGTACGTTTTTAACCGCCTTTACATTAGGTAGAGCATCGTCTACAAAATACATATCGTTATACCCTTCGCCAAACTTTTCTAGCATCCAAAGTGCTTTAGCTTCACCCGTGCTATTACCTAGACCTGTTATGTTTTCTAGTTTTAACTCTACGCCTTGAGTTTTTAACCACTCGTGTATTGCTGGTGCTGCTTCTTGCATTCTAGCTGTTAATACAAACACATTATCAACGCCGTACTTGGCTATTTGATTTTTTAGCTTTTGCATAAGTGGACCTGCTTTGCCACCTTTAACGTTAGCAAAATCTGAAAAGTCAAACTCATAACCTTCTTCAGCTAGTTGAGGTCCTTTTAGCGGGAAGTCTTCTGAACTAATCTTTACTGTTTTACCGTCTTTAGTAGCTGTAACAGAATTTTTACCACCTATGATTAAAGTTTCGTCAAAATCAAACGTAGACATGCCTCGACTTACTTTAGAAGACTTCATTCTCATGTTAACTATAGCTTCGTCTGCTTTCTTTAACTGTTCTGTTTGCTTAGCGTCATTTACTATTATCTCTGACGCTCTAACAAAGTCTTCGCCAATTACATCTCCTGTTTCTAAACTTCTAATAGCTACAACATCCTTACCACCTAAAGTTCTATCGTTGTATAGTCTACCTAAAACACCTCTTAAGCCTGTAGCCTTAGGATCGTATGTAGCCTGCATGTTGTACTGCATGCCCATCTGTGTAATCAACGCGTCAAATGCTTCAGGTATTATACCAACAACATAATCGTTAAACGCTTCATCAATTTTTTCTTGTTTTTTCTTAGCATTTTTTGTATTAAACACAGCGTCAACAACTTGATTCATCATAACGTTGTGTGGCTTCATATGATCATAAGCCAAGTCTTTGCCAGGATTTTTAAATGTGTCAGCGTTTGTAGCAACATACGCAGCGTAAGCAGCTTTTCTACTAGGAGATTCCATACTAGATCCAAAAGCACCAACAACAACTAAAGCGTCAGCTTTACTTAAAACTTCTTCGTCAATTTTATTTTTAACGAACTCAAGTATTCTTAAAGTTACATCTTGATTAAATTTTGCTTGACCTTTTCTACCGTCTAAACTAAAAGTATTGTTTTCTATTTCTTTTAAAACTGTGGCAGAGCTTTCCGAGTAGTTCTCAAAGCTAACCCCATATTTTTCGCTAAGTTTTTTTCGATTAACAGATCCTTTGTCTGACAACATCATTAAGTCGTAAACTTTTTGGCTACCATTTTTTATAAGAGCAAAAAAGTCAGCGTTACCTTCCGTGATTTGGCCACTCTGCCTTCTTTCTCTACCGCCAACTCTATCGCTTACGTCGCCGCCCGGCTTTCCGTTTGTAGATAGTTCAGCTTTACCAATGTTTCCAGCGCTAGCATACATTTCTTTCATGGTTAAAACAAACCTAACTATGTCAGGGTCGCTTAAGCCGCTGTTTTCTAGTTCTATTGCAAATCCTGTTATAACAGTTTTTCTAAGTCTATTTACTGTTTTAGCGTCTCTAAGAAGCGTCGCTCTATCTACGTCAATACCGAGTATCTTTCCTATTTGATTTAACGTTGCCGCCTCAGTCATTACAACCTCCATTTCAACAAACTCTTTTAAATCAAACAGTTCAGCTTTAACTTCCTTGTAGTTTTTGTTTAATAGATCATATCTAGCTAATATACCAGTTTTAGGCTTCGTTAAATCAGTTACAAACTGCGTTATTTGAGGTTTAGTAAGAAGATCACCGTACACCTCTTCTACTACAGCTCTAACTGACTTTTTATCTAAAGTGTTTATTTTTTCTAAAGCTGCGCCAAACTGAGGTAGCATTGATCTAAACTCTATGCCTTGAGCCGGATCATTTCTATCCATATCTAACACTACTTTAGCAGCTAGCATTTTAGACTTGCCATCGTTAAGCGCGTTTCTTTTAGCCTCTGCCTTAGGTGATAGATCATTCGCTTCTAGCTCTCTAATTGTTTGGCTAGTAATATTAGAAGCCGTCCACCTAGCTATCGCTTGTATGGGAGGCGCTATATTAGATGCTTTGTCAGCTATATTAGGTATACCAGCTTCTGTTAACCCAAACACAGCCATAGCTGCTTTCCTGTCTTTCAATATAGAGTTCACAGGTTTTTTAACCCAAACTTTATTACCAGCTTTAGTTGCCGCTCTAACTTCTCTTTGATTATAAAAAGCGTTTAATAATACGTTTTGAACACCGGTAGCTTTAAAGTTAGAGTCAAAACCTTCTGGCAAAGAGCCAATTATTAAATCAAAGTTGTTAGCAATAAATCTTTGTGCGGTTCTAATGTCACCCTGAGGCATTGTAGCGCCTTTAGCGACCTTGTTTGGGTCTAAACCAAACTCTTTTACTATCATGTCAAAAACAGGTCTTAGATCGCCTTGCTGTAAGTTTTTTAGCAAAGGCTTTAATCTAACGTCATCAGGCTTTATACTTGGATTTAGTTTAGCCACCAACTTATATAACGGTGTATTAAGCAAGTCTTGTTGATACTTGCTTTCAGCCTCTTGTCTTTGCTCGTCTGTTTGCGCTTCTTTTATAGCGTTTAAAGATTCATTAGGCCTTATGTTGTCAGACAAACCAACCATATCGTTAACTAAAGTAACGCCTTTAGCTTTTTTAGGTTTAACTTTACCGTCAATCACCTCGTCTTGAGTAGGGCCTTCGTCAATAACGTTACCGTAAGCAGTGGTTCCTACTTCGTTTGTGTCCGCACTAGTTGTTTCTACCTTAGACTTCAGCTTATCTAATATGCCGCTATACTTTTTAGGTAGTAGTTGATTCATGTATGCCCCAAAGCTATCATTTTTAGCTGGGTCCCAAGAGTTGGCTAGCTCAACAAGCTTTAAAGAATATTCCGACATCCATTCACCAACATCTTTTATTTTTAAGTTTTCTTCTAGCGTCAAGTTTTTAGCCGCTCTAGCCGCTTGATTAGCTAAAGCTAAAACTCTAGGTATGTTATTAGTGACAAGTTTATCCTTATCTCTCTGTGTAATAGCCTCTTTTAACGACATGCCTTCTCTTTCAGCTCTTTTTACAATATCTCTGTAAACTTGATCGTTGGTTTCAACTATATCTTTTGTCTGTCTAGTTAAACCTAAATCTTCAGCAATTTCGCTATCAGTAAAAGCATCTTTAGAAACTCTTGACTCTTTTTGTTTAGTTTCTAATTCTTCATCAACAACAGTTCCTCTCATAGATCTTGCTTCCAAAGCTTTTGTGTTAAATCTAGATATATAAGAAAATACTTCGTTAGCGTCGTTAAAGTTTATAAAGCTAGTAAAATGTTTGCCATACTTTGTTTTAGACAACAAGGTGTTTAAGTAGTTTTTAATACCAAACAGCATTGTCCAATCGTTTCTTTTAATAGCGCCTATACTTTGAAGGTCGTTAACCAGGTTAACCATTTCCTCGTGATCAACACCATCATCAAGCCCTTCGTACTGCTCTACCGCTGTTAATATACGCTGATCCTTTAAAGCTTTTAATCTAGCTTCTACTTCTTTACGTTGATTTTTTAGATCTTCTTCTAAAGCTTTCTTTTCTTTTTTATTAAGATCTTTTCTTTCTGCTTTTAACTGAGTGTCAAGTAAAGCCAATTCTAAGCTTACCATTTTTATTTCTGGATCTAAGTCTTCTGGTTTTCTTCTATAAAGCTCTACTCTTGACTCAAAAAGTTCATATACTTCTTTTGTAATTTCTCCAGATTCAAACTTAGACTTCATTAACGCTGCTAAACCTATTATGCCTTTTTTAGCCGCGGAAGTCACTTCGCCGTCTTTGTTTAAAAAACCTTTTACTTTCGTGTGTTGGTTGTGAAATACTTCGTGTATAGGTGATACAGCAGCAAGTTGAGCTTCAAGCGAACCTTTTTCAACTATAACTCTATTTATATTGTTTGCAAACACAAAAGCGCCTCGATTACCATTGCCTTGTATAAACTTTGCTGCCTCGCCAAACTCAGCACCTTTTATAAAGTCTGCTATTTGCTTGTCAGTAAGGCCGTATTTTTCTTTAACATTGTTATAAAATTCTTCTGTTAAATCTTCAGGTTTAACTATAGTATAATCCATACCATCAGCCTCAGCAAGCTTTTTACCTACGCTTTGAGAAAAGCTAGCCATACCCATCTCATATATAAAATCAGCTTTAGATTTTCTCTTTAAAGGATCTAACCCTTTAGATTTAGCTTCTTTTTCAAGTCTAGTGTATTCTATGTCTAACGCATTTGTTTCTGTGCCAGCAATAGCATCTATTTGATCGCTTAGTTTGTTATACTGCTTCTTAGCGTCTTCAAGAATTGATTTGTCTCTAGAAGTCATGTTTTCTCCAAACACTCCGCTTCCAGAATTTTCATTAATAACTCTTAAAGCGTTTGTTCTTTTTCTATCAAGCTCTGATATTTCTTGTAGTTGATTAGCGTCTAAAGCTTCTAGTTTTTGAAAACTTCTTTTATCAAACTTAGTTATATCAAGTATTAACTGATCTTTTTCGTTAATTAAATCAACAATTTTATCAAAGTTTTCTTCAACTGGATCTATTTCTTTAATTTGAGCGTCTATATCAGCTATTTTATTAATCTTACTTTTAATTAAGCTTTTTTCTTCTCTAGTTTGAAATCTAGTTTTTAAACCGTTGTACATGTTACTTGTTGACACGCCACCACTCATCATAAGAGTACCAACACCCACATCTAAGAAAAACTGTGAATCTATACCGTCAAAAACTCCAACGTCTTTTCTACCTAAAAACTCAATGTCCATGAAATTACCGGCTGTCTGCACAATTGTTTCTTGAAACATTTCTCCAGGAAGAGATATTGCGGTACCTAAAGTAGCTCCCATAGTTTTTTTAAGCAGTGACGCGTTAGCCCCGACCTTACTCCAGGCTCTAACGTTTTTAGCAATAGCAAAAGCACCAAAAATTCTTTCTGTAGCAACTTCAAGAGCACCTGTCGATATTCCAACACTATTTTCTGTTAGCGTAGAAACATTTAAAATATTTGTAGCTTGCTGTTTTTGCCAATTTAATTTCCACAACTTTAATGGATCTGTGGTACCTGCTATTTTAGCATCATAACCATTAGGGTTACTAGAGTCTAGCATCGACTCTTCATACTCTCTTCTGGCTTCTGTTTCTCTAAAAGAACCACCAGTGCTCATAGCAAAAAAGTTAGCGCCAGCTACATACGTACCAAAGCCAGGAATTAATAAACTAAGACCTGCTAAAGTAGAAGATGTGTTATCTGCAATACTCATTTCTAGAGCTGCCAATTTACTTTGGCTACTAAAAAGTATTTTATCAGCAAATACTTTTTGAGCGTTTTCTTCGTTTTTTCTTTGAGCTTTAGTTCCAACCCCTGCAAGTCTATTAATGGTAGAAGACCAGCCTCCAAGAAGTTGAGTATCTACATTCATCCAAGCTCTTTCAAAACCATTGTAGTTTTTTGACAAAGCGTCTAAATACTCTTTTTCTCCAAGAGCTCCTTTTTCATACTGACTATTTAAAACGTCAATTTCAAGGTTTAGGTATTTTGCTTGCCTACTATAAACTTTACCAATTTCATCAACATTTACTTTGTTTAAATAATCGTCGTTCACCTTATACTTGCCAATAAGATCTATTAAATCTTTTTCTTCCTGCTCAGTTTTATTATCTTTTTCTGCTAGCGCAGTAATTTGTTTGTATAGATTTTCTTGGACGACGTTAATAGTATCAAAACTTTTTGAGACAACCTCTTCTTTTTTATCAAAACCTTCTAGTTTTATGTCTATTTCGCTTCGAAGTTTTTTACCCATAGCATCTGTAGCGTTGTCTATAAGTTCCTTTAAATAGTACTGAGGCGTAGTCCACTTTCCAGCAACACCTTTTTTATTTAGCTTACCGTCAGGCTTTACATGCTCAAATAAAGCTACAAAAGCAGCGGCATCTTCAGTGTTTAAAGTATTTTTTAACTCATTATCAACTTTAAGCCCAAACTCTTTAACGAAGTAAGGTTGCGCGTGTACAGGATCAAGCTTGTCGTACAATTCTTTAAAAGCCAAGTCGTAAACTTGCTCACCAATATTTTTGCCATAAGCCTCTGTTGCTCTTAGTGCTTCTAATTGATTTAGTACGCTAGCGCTGCCAGATCCAGCTTGTGTTTCTATTAAAATTTGAGCTATTTCTTTTCTACCAACTTGAATAGCAGCGTCTACATCTTCTTCAGTTGTTAATTCACTTTCAACTAATTTTTCTAAATTAACAGCATCCCAATTGCCAGCGTCTTCTACTTCATCTAACGGTCTGTTATATATGCTTCTATACAATTTGTATTTATCTCCAAGATATTCTTCTAAAAACTTTTCTCTAAGTTGAGTTCTTGCGTTTGGATTCTGCGTTAAGCTGTTAAGTGAACCGCCTTTATTGTCTTCAATCCAGTTGTCAAAATTAGCCATGTCAAAATAATTACTAGACCAAGCTTTTTTAACAGATTCTGTTTCTGAGGTAATGTTGTCCATACCTCTAAGAGTTATAGCTTCTAGCGAATAATCAGGCTTGTCAAGATCTTCAGGTTTTTTGTCAGCGATCTCCACTTCTTCAAGCGCAGTCGCGTCTAAAAGATTTTGCTCAACCTCTTGTCTTATTTTTGGGCTTAATTTACTAAGAAATTCATCTGTTCCTTCTCCAGCTTTTTGCAACAATAACACACTATCTGTAATAGATTGAACTTCACCAAAACTAGTTCCTTGAAGATTTTTGCCAGCAGTTTTTATTTTTTCATCAACTTCATAACTTTGGCTTTGTTGATATTCATACAGTCTATTGTTTAATTCTATTTTTTGCCTTCTCTTAAGCTCAATAGGATCTAAAAGATTCTTTTCTTTTTCTATCAACTCATTGTCTAAGACGTTTGGAACGTCAAGTTTAGTTTGATCAGCCGCTAAGCTAGGAAATGAAGTAGCCTTGAGCTTTAATTGCTTTGTTGGTTCTTTAACACTAGGTTCGTTTAGAGCCTCCTGCTTTTTGGTTTCGTCTTCAATGTTTGGATCAAGTAAATTTTCTTGAGGCTCAACAAGAGAAGGCGCATTAACATTTAAGTTTAAATCTTTGTCGTTATCTTCAATCATGCGTAGAAGTTATTTTATTTAAAATTAATTAAGCCGTACTCTCCTTCGTTAATTCCTAAATAATTAGAAAAGAACTCGTTTCTTTTATCGCCTGCGAAAGTTAAATTATAATTATAGCTACCGTCTTCATTCATTCCTTGAGCTGCTTTTATATTACGGTATTCATCAAAGTAGAACGAAATTTTGCCTAAAGTCATAACCTTGTTTATATCGCCTGGAGAAGGCGTCATTATGATCTCGTTTACTTGCTCTACAACATTGTATAATTGCTCGCTAGAAACAGGTGATGGTTTTTCGTCGTTTTGATATAACTTAAAGGTTTTATTTTTATTCTTTTCTCTTTGCTTTTGCACTTCAGCGCGGATGGCGTCGTTTTCTTTTTTAAGTTGATTTTGAAGTATAATTTTTTGTAATTGTTGATTAGCTGTTTGTTCTTTGCTTTCTAAACGGTATTGTTGTTTCAAACCTTCTTTTGCAGAGAACTCTTTCATCTTAGCGTCTGCTTGAGCTTGAGCAGCGTCAACGCCTTGTTGATAGCCATCTGCCATGCTTTCTACAACTTTGTTAGCAAATATATCTCTTGCTGCTTTGTTGTTTGGATCTAACATAGCTTTTCTAAACTTTTTAAAGTTTTCTACAGTGTTATACCCTGATCCAAAGTTTACGTCTGAAGCTCCAGATGCTGCTTTATCATCAGCGTCAACGTCACCGTCCTTATCAATGTCAAACAAAGCTTGATACATTTCTTCTGTAGCATCGTTGGGCATAGTTAACATATCGGCATAGCTTTGATCCATACCCGCCATCCTAGTATGCACTGCGTGCAAAAACTCATCTTCTGTTGCGATTAGCTTTGTAACATCTGACTTAATTCTATTAGGATTAAATGGAATATTTTTCATGCCATCGTTAACAATTTTGTCATACTGCGTATCAAGCGCTTCGTTAATAGTATCTATATTAGGTTTTATTAAACTTCCCACTTGATCGTTTCTAACTACTTTAGCTGGGTTGTTTTCGTCAGCTACTATAAGATCACCTGTTTCTTCATTTACACCGGCTATTTCTTTACCTTCATTATTTATAAACTTAAAAGCAATATCACCATTTTCATCTTTAAACATTTTAGCTTTAGCGCCTTTATATTCTCCGTCTTTAACAGCGTTTCCTTTATTTAGTATTAAGTTATTAAGTACAATATTTTCTGAACCTGTAGCCTCCGCGTTAAAAGTTCCTTGAGTTAAAGCCGCAGCGTTAGCTATAGTGCCATCTTTAACGCCTTGCATTTGACTAAACAGTTTATCTCTTTCTTTTCTAAAAAGCTGTCTAGCCTCTTTACCTTCTTGACCAAGCTTAAATCTGTCACCGCTTTTTCTTAAGTTTTTTACGTTTTGTATTTCTTCAGTAAAAAAGTCAGAAAAACCTCCTAAGTCGTTTGGGTTTTGATTTAAAGCTTTAGTAGTTTCTATTCCTTGTTTTATTGCTTCGCCAGCTAGCTTACCTACCGTTTGGCTAATGTTGTTACCAACTTCACCTATAATTTTCATTGACTCTGCGTAGCTTTTAGACATACCTTCAAATGTCTTGCTAAGATCTTTTGGTACACCAGCCATACCCATCCTGTACGACTGCGCTACTAAAGTTGCATCTGCTTTTGGTGTTAAATCTATTGCCATTTTATTTTTTTGTTTTATGCGAATGAACCCGTGAAAGCAGAACCAAGACCTTGCGCCACTCCGCCTATTATTTGCCCATACATACCCATACGAGCGTTTTGCATGCCCGATATAGCACCAAGCCCTGCCATTTGATTTGCGTAAGCTGATTGCACTCCAGCTCTAGCGCCAGCCATTTCACCCATTTCCATACCTAGCAATGTAGCTTCTCTACTAGCTAAGGCTTGCTGAACACTGGCTTGTCCTTGTCTTTCTAATTGTTGTAGTTGCATGCCTTGCTGAGCTGCAAGTCTTTGATTTGCTGATTGTTGTTGTGATAAGTCTACAGATATTTGTCTTGCTTGCAGAGTTCCTTGATTAGCTAATGCTTGAGCTAAACCTGCGATACCAGAACCTCCAGCAGCTCCTCTTAGCCCACTTAATAAGTTTGCTCTTTGTTGTCTACCTTGTTCTGCTTGAAAATCAGCTGCCGCTGTATTGACTTGTAAATCCTCCATGGTATTTTCCATACCAGCAAAAGGATTTGTAAATTCAAAATTTTCGTATTGTGCTCTTTGAGCATCTAAAACTTGTCTTTGTCTGTCTTGAAATGCGCGCTGCTCTTGTAGTTGAGCTTCTGTAGCGCCTGTAATTTGTTGCTCTGTTCTTCTTTGTGCTGCTCTACCCATTTTATAAGTATTTGAACGCCTCGTAACAAGGCGCTGATCGTTCTATAAACCAACCTTGGCTTTCGTGTATATTTTCCATGTGCTTGTTTACGCACACTGTAAATAACATCGACATACCCCAGGTTTCTTTCGCTTCCTTTGCCACGTTTGCTACTAGCAACTCTAGCATTTTTCTTCTATCTTTTTGTTTGTACTCTGGATTAGATACTAACCATGTTTGATAACCTACCTCTGGATTTACTGCTGCATATAAAAAAACCGCAGCTACAGGTATGTTATTATTTTCTATTACGAAACATCTTTCATCATTTGGTAAAACTTTTCTTTTTACCGGTATTTCTTTCCACCACCATCTCCACCAGTCACAACACATTTCGTAATCACCTTCTTTAAAGGTTCTAAATGTAACTTGTTCACTCATTATTTAATTTAATTCTATTATAGTGTATATAGTCACATTTTAAGCGCGCTATTTACTACTTTCATGAACTACAGCATTAACAGCAAAAAGCTCTACTCTATCTGTTGAATCATTTTTCATTGTTATACTAGCGTAATACCCTTTTAAACTAGACTCGTTTACAGAGTTGTCTTTTGAAAACATTAAAAAATCTCCTTCAGCTGGCACTAAAGACTCGTCTTGCACTTCTATAAAATTAGAGCCTATAGATGTTATTTTTCCAACTCTATTAGGTGTGGAACCATCTTGACCATAGTATTGTAAACCGTTTTTTATAGTGCTAACCGATGAAGCGTAAACTACATCGCCAACAGCTATAGAACTATTTTGTATTTCTGAAGAAATGTTTATTATCATGATATAGCTTGAGGTATTAATATTTTATCTAAATTAAGATTTATTGTTACGTCTGACGAAGGATATGAAACTATGGTTAAAAAATAATTTATATCTAAACTATTAATAGAATTTGTAGTAATCTTAATGTTATCTGATAGATACTGCAAGTCACCAGTAGTTCCAGCGTCACCGTCACCAACGACGATACTTCCTTCGTTTTCACTAAGCACCACTGACCTTATTGTATCTCCAGAGTTTGATCTGTTTAAGCCTGACGCGGCTATTTGAGCGCCTTTACCTAAACCTCTTGATCCGTTTAAGTTTATAGTATTGCTACCGTCTGTTATGCCCCTTGTTGTATACCCTAAATATGTAAGTTTACTCACAACACCGTTAACACTACCAAATTTAAAGTTTGCACCACTAGTTTGATTTATTAAAGATGATCCATAAGATCTTATAGTAACAGTATTACCGCTAGTAAATGCTTGTGCTCTAGACAACGTTAATGTATTAGAGATTGTATCTATTGCTTTAACAACAGTTGTAAAATCAGGTGGCGTAGTTCCTGTAACATAAGTTATTTCTGACCCTACAGCTATTCCCTCTACAGTATCTAAACTTAATATAGTGCTAGAACTATCACTGCTTACTACTGCTGTTTTTTGATAATACCATATACTATCACCACTAAACGTTATCACTCCATCTCTATCAAACCTTAATGGTGTGAATCCACTTCCATGAGTATCGTTATCAGCATTGGTTACAGTGCTCGCGTTTGTTACCTCAACGTTTGAAAACACACCTGGCGTGCCACTTGATAATACACTGGCGGCAGCTGGCGTTGAGTTGTATTTATCTGTGTTGTCTGTTGAAAAAGCAAGTGTAACCGTTGTTTGACTACTTTGTGTTATTTTCTTAACACTAACTTTTCTAGTATTATTTCTTATAGTAGTATCAAATCCATTTGTTATAAGTAAAATGCTGTATGTGGTTGTAGCGTTGCTTGGGAAATGTATAGATGAATTGTATTCACCGCTTAATGTTACTATTTGATTGTGGTTAGAATTAAATCCCTCTTCAGCAGTAAATTTTTTTGTAACAAAGTTATAAAAAACACCTTCAGAAGTTACGACTTGAATCATAAACTTAGCGCCGTCATCACCCGTCACTTTAAAATACCTAGTGCTACCAGTAGATGGTATAGCGTCAGTATTTATTTCCATTTCGTTTATTAAAGCCATTTGATTTTTTTATTAAAATTATTCCACAGGTGCAATATCGACAGAAGGCTCTATAGAGCTAACAAAACCTAAGCCTTGAAAACTAAAAGATCCTACTTCTTCAATAGTTACAGAATCGCCAGTGTTTTTTCCTTTTATATTATTAAACCACTTACCTTCTTTTTTGATAAACTCTTTTATAGAGCCATGTTGAATGTCTGTGTGTATATCTTCAGCAAACCAACCTTGCTTAGAGCTATAGTTGTAATTATCTGCAGAGCTAGCGTAAACATTATTACCGTTTTCGTCTTGCCCTAAAAGTTGTTGTTGGGACTCGTGTACTTTAGCCTGCGTTCCTTCATAACTAAATGCTCTAAAGTTTTTAACTGTAGAAGGCTCAGAATTCATAACAAAAGTAACATGGCTGTCGTATTGGTTTCCATAAAAGTTATTTCTAACTTCATTTGCGTGGTGCTGCCATAATTCACCATTATTAATTGTGTAGTATTGTCTAGCAACACTTAAACCACTTTCTGGATGAAAAGATTTTAAACTAGTCCAACCTTTAACTTCTTCGCTATAGCTCACCGTCTTTGGTTTAAATCCTTGGTCAGCTCTTTTAAATAAAACTATATCATCTATAGCACAGCTAGTATTATCTTCGTTAGCACTAATGACTAAAGTGTTTATTAAAGCGTCTCCAGGTCTATCTTGATTTAATAAAACATTTGTGGAAACAACACCATTACTGTCAAATACCAAAGAAAAACCTTTATTAAAGCTGTTGTAATAATAAACTTTAATTGATCCAGTTAATTCAGTTAAACTAAAACCAAGCGTAACATTAGAGTTTGACTCAATATTACCAACCCTTTGCTCTACCTGAACTTTAGATTCTACGCCTGTGTTTATGTCTTGCTGAGTTATTGGCGCCTGGTTAAATACTAAGTTTAAGTTTTCTTCATTCCAAGATATATAGTCAAACGCTGATCTATCATAACCTGTTATAGCCCAAGAATCAACACCTCCACCTTCGTAATATTGTGTAGCGTCAATTAAAGATATACTACTTAAAGATCCTGTACACCCACCGTTTTCTGGAAATATTGTTATGTTACTTCTATGTCCTTCAGTTTGACTATAATCATTTTGATTAGCAAATGCTACGCCGTAAACTTCAGAGCCTTCAGGCGCTGATATTATAGTTGGATCTACAGAGTTAAAATTCATTAATATAGAATAATCGCCAGGAATATCTATATTTCTAATGTACGCCCCGTCTAAAGAGTTATTTTGATCGTCCCATCTGTTTGTAACTCTAATTCTTAGTTTTCCTTCAAAGGTATCAAAGTCTGGATTATTTTCTATAGTAAAGTTAAGTAAATATCCGCTGTAAGATTCTTCTGTTGAATCTAATAGACCAGAACCACTATAATGACCGTCTCTCCAATAAACATGGCTAGCTCTTTGCGTATTCCAGCAGAGCATATTATGTCTAAAGTAACACTCTGGCTCAAGGTTATAATTAGTTTGCGCCGTAATAAATTCATGCATAGCATGCTCACTAACCCAAGCGTCATCTATAACATTCCAGTTTGTAGGTTTAGTCATGGTAGCTTGCTCTGTTATGTCGTAAAGCATTATAAGATTAACTAAACAGTCTGCGTTCCAAGCTTGTAATATAAAGTTTTGACCTTGTGCTGCTTGAACATCTTCAGGGGCGTTGTATTGAAATATAGCTCTATAAACTTCTTGTCCACTTCCAAGAGGCCACTCGTTATTTGTTACAGGCATTAACACTATAGACTTGTTAAATCCAGCTGTAGCTGATCCACCAATTTTTCCAAAGTGATATGGTGGATAGCCAGGGTTATTTTGCGTATGATCTGTTCCATAAGCGCTATCTAAACCGCTGCCCGCTCCTAATACACCAGGTATTAAAAGATTGTTTAGAGCATTATTAGAATAACTAGAATCTAAATACACGTCAACGCAATACCAATTACCAACAACATATTTGCTGTTATTATTTAACGCTTGCTGAAAGTAAAAACTACCTTCAGCAGTTCCATTGTTTTGAATAAGAACTCCTCTATCATTACCAGCGGGAATTACGCCATTAACAGTACTAGCTTCAGTGTATTGATTGAAAGGCTGTAAAGCACTTCCACTTGGTGTGGTTATGTATGTTGTTGGCGTTAAGCCAGTATAAGAGTTTTCGCCTTCAACAGCGTTGTCATAAATTGGATTTACTATAAGATCGTTGCCTTGAACGAAATTATACCACTCAACCGTGTTTCCATTATTATCAACGCTAGTCTCCCATTGACCTGGGTTCATAACACCTAAAACCTGCTCACCTTTATAAAATCTATTTCCAGTGCCAGAGGTAATACTCCACGCGTCTGTACCCGCAACCTCGTGAATAACTTCTGACCAAGCCGGTCTATCTGAACTTGGTATTGGTTCAACGCCAGCCGCTGCTGATCTTATAGATCCTTGCGGTATAGCCGGCCAGTTTCTAACTATAGATGTATAACCTATAGATCTATTTCTAATAGGAGCTTTAGGGTATATTTTAAAGCCTAAACTAACACCTAGGCTAGAATCAGCACCAGGACCACCATAGTATATGTCGTTGGCAAGATCTACTGGTGTATATTCTGCACCACCAGACATATTAGGGTTTCTACATATTTCTTGATTTACAATATTAACCAAAGACGATTCAGATCCATAATCAAAAGTATTATTTTGTATTTTATTATCCTGTATAATCTCTTTTATAGTTAAATTGTACTCTCTAGCGTCGTCATCAAAACTTCCTATAATATTTACGCCATTAACAGTAAGCTCGTCTTTAAACCAGTCTCCCATGCCAGCTTCTGATATAGGTGTTAAGCCGTCCATAGAAAGTCTTAATACAGCTCCTCTTTGCTTGTCTGCAAAGTAAGCCCTATAAGAATCTTTAGCAAAAGACTCTGGGTTTTTAGATATACCAAAATCACCAACAAAAGGTGTTGCTTGGCCAAGAACTCTATTTGAAGCTATTAACTGAGGATTACCATCAGCGTTGTATAAAGCGTCTTTGTTACCTAATATTTTAACCACCCTGTCTTCGCAAAAAGCAATTAAGTCTGAATTTCTAGTAAACAGCTTTTGAATACTACCATAAGTAGGATTTAAGTCTTTAGTTATTTTTTCTGCAGTGATAAACTCATTTAAACTATTCTGCTTAGAGTTAGAGTTGTATATTCCTGAGTATATTAAACTATTTTTCTTTACTTCTTCTTTATAAGGCTCGTCTAGCGTGGTAGAAACTCTAGCGCCGTTAGATATTGTCATTTCGTTGAAGTCGTCTCTAATTCTATTAGATTCAACACCATCTGTAAAGGTAAAAGCGTTAAACCAATTTAATCCAACTTGTTTTGTAGGGTCTATAATATTTTTTATAAATATATACGCGGCTGTGTTTTTAGCTTTCCAATAATCACCATCCCCATTGGTCATGTTGTTACTGTCTATGTAGAATTGCTCTATCTGCACGTTAGCTGTTGTAGCTGTAGTATAGCTACCGTCTTGTCTGTAAAACCTAACTTCTTGATTACCATAATCAATATTAGTATCTCCAGAAAACCACTTAAAACCTGTGTCACCACCACTTAAAGCTCTTACTTCTAGTTGTATAACCTCGTCATTGTAACTTGACATTGGGCCATTCCACCTACGTAAGTAAACATCGTAATCATGTTTTATAACATTATTGTCCATGTTTGGAAACTCTATTCTGGTTCCTTGTGGAGCGAATAAATCAAGATTATTTTTATTAAGCTTTGTGGGTATAGCGTTAGACGCCTCGTAGTAAACGTCAAGCTCATCGTTATTTTTAGGTTCAGTTTCCCATACAGCTGGATCTTTTAATACCTCTCCAGTTAAAACCATAGGATTATCATAAACAAACTCTATATCTGAAAAAGCTTGTGCGTCTGGTAAAACTTGACTACCTTGAGTATCTGCGCCTAAAACAGGATTGTAACTTTTTCCTTGAACTGGCTTGTCTAAAGCTAAAACGTAAGTAGTTCTTCTATTTGACCTATCCCCAAAGTCTTCTAATCTTTGTAACATAGCCGCAAACTCGTTGCCGCTATTGTCCGGGTTTCCGTCAGCATCAGCAGTATCTGCCCAAGCAGCTACAGCCTCTTCTACGCTATCATTACCCCAAACGTACTCAGTGCCATTCCATATTTTTCTAGCTTTCCAAGGAGTGTGATTATAAACATATCTAGTAGCTACGTCTAATATAGTATAAATTTCTTTACTGTCGTCGTTTTTAAATCTAAACTTTTTACCTGAAACCATGTTGGCCTGAACGAAGTTATATATATCTTTAGCATCACCATTAGGATCTCCACCTGGAAGCCATTGATTTTTGTGACGCGCTTCATTGCCATCAGTTTTATTATAACCAAAATAAACGTTAGGTGCGTTTTCGTGAGGAGGTATAGATCTTTCTAAAGTCGATGGAGCTGTAAGCTCTTCGCTATTAGCATCGCCTAAAGCAGTAGGCTTTAATACGCCGTCAGAAGTGTAAGGCTTTTGGTCTAGATGAAGTGACCCTTCCATCTCTACGAATCTTATGTTTGACAAGCCAAAGTTAGTTCCAGCTTCATTGGTAAAAGCTCCACCTCCCCATATTCCTTGCAAGTAGTTTCCTATAGCGTTTTCACCGTACAAACCTACCGTTGTTGGAACTTGACTAGGATCAAACAAAGAGCCTTCATAACCTGGTCCTAAAAAAGAAAAATGCATGTAAGATGGTTGCGTACCAGCTAAATTACTTGTATACGTTGTTTTAGGTTGAGTTCTTCCAGTAGGTTGCTGCCCGTATATATTTGTTAAAAAAGTTCTATATCCACCGTTAGTAGGAGAGTTGTAGTGTACAGGTTTAGCTTGCTCTAATATTCCTTCAAATCCATTAACTTCAGATTCTCTATCTTGCACCACCGTATCAGGCGTACTTTCTAAAACTTTCCAAGTAGAAAAATTACCATGATTCCAATTTCTATATTTTCTTCTAAATCCTCCAGAATCGCTTACGTTAGTTGATTCTATCCAGTTGTTTATATCTGCATCAACAGAGCCTTTTTTTCTCCAACCATACCTAACTCTTTTTGCAGAAACGTTGTAGTCTCTACCATAGCTAGTAGGTGGAATAAAGGTTAGCCAATTATTAAATGGTGACTCAAGATCCGGTGCGTCGGTATCACTAGTATTATAATCTATAACTCTACCCCACTCTATTTCAGGATAATATGTTCTTGGATTACCAGTCCAACCTTGACCTGAGTACTTTGCGTAATAATTTTGTTGATCACTGTTGACAGCTGCAAAATACATCGCGTCAATAAAAAAGCCACCATTACCACTAGCGCTAGAAGAGCCAGTTTTTCTCCAACCAAAATTTGGATCGTCCATTAAGCTTTGCCACTCTGATTTAAGATTTGTTAAAGAACCTCCAGAGTGAATATCGCTAGGACTACTTACATCAGCATCGTCGTGATAACTTGTTATTTCACCAGAGTTTTCAGAATTAACAATACCATTTTGAGCATTGTAATCTGTAACCGCTTCGTCAGCTAAATAAAATAATTTTTGAGATCCTCCAATATAGTAATCTGTGTTTGTTTCAGAAAACTCACTAAGAAGATAAGTTTGTAAAACATAATCTGAAGCTATTTTTATAAAAAATCGCCCGTCAAAAGATTCTTTAGTCTTCTTTTGCTTTTTTTCTACTCTAAAGGTAAGTAGATCTGTGGTTAAAGAACCGCCTAAAACAGCGCTAGCAACAGTTAAGTCGCTACTATTATTAGCCGCAATTTTAGCATCTTCTTCTTTAATAAAGCTAGATAGTTTTAATAAATATTTATTACTCTTAAACGTTACGCTAGTTACTTTGTATCTATTTGAATAAACTGAAGCATTAGAGGTTTTTCTTTTCCAAGATATGTAAATATCTGGGTTAAATTCCGTATAGTCGTCTATTGCTTCTTTAGTTAAAGCAGATCCACCTCTATTAAGCCAATTAATTTTGTCTATTTCTATAGTGTCCGTAATTCTATCTATTCTTGAATCTTCGTTTGACGCAGGATTACTAGGAAATATAGGATTATTAGAGCCTGTTTCTTCGTCTGTAAGAGAATCTCCAACATTATCAAAATTACCTAAATTATTATACTCATAAGCTATAGATTCTGGCATTTCATTTGAAATGTCCAGTATTTTATATTTATTTTCTTTTTCTATTTGAGTAGCGAGCTGGTTTACTATTTTCTTTATAGTTATAAAATCACCAACTTCAACTTTATTTCTGTCTGAAGAAGCGAAAGAAGCCCAAACGTGGTCTAAATTTTTATCATCATCTGGATAACTAAGAGCTGGTCTATAGATTTTATCCATAACCATGTTGTAATATTCTCCTGACGATTGTTTTATATAAAACTTGTAGTAGCTAGCCCAGCTAGGCGGTGTATTACCTAAAGATGCCGTTATGCTTAAAGAAGTGCTAGCAGATTTACCATACGTTCCTTCCCAAGGAACTTTAATTGTAGCTAAATCAGATGTAAACACAGGAGTTTCTCTACCATATTCGTCCCCAAAAACAACACCTAATTGGTAATCTCTTTGAGACTTTAAGGTTGGTAAACCAGCTCCTCTATATCCAGCATAACTATACGATAATGGACTAGAAGGATCTATAGTATTAACGTACACATAAGAACTTACGGCATCATTTTCTTCTTCAACGCCAGGCGTTGCGTAAGTTTCTAAAGTTTGCACATAAGTACCTTCAAGAACACTCAAGTTAAATGATGTTCCAAAAGCGCCAGTATCTCTAAAAATTTCAGCTTCCACTTGTCTTGGCTCAAAAGATCCAAGAACTTTTGGCTTAAAATCAGAGTTGTTGAAAACCATATCATAGCCCTCTGTATAATTAGCGAAAACTAACCTGTTTCCAATCACTTCTTGTGCTTGAGCTTTTCTTGGAACAGCATCCCACACTCTTAAAAATTGATTTTCAGGTAAAGCAGCATGTATATTTTCTGTATCTACAGTAAAAACACCTTTTGTTGTAGGATTGTAAGCGTCGTAATTCGCCAAGCCCTCTAACTTAAACCAGTTGCCATCTTCAAACCACTCTGAATCCGTGTTTTTAATGCTACCTACATTATGAACTACGGTAGAATTTTCCTGCTTATAAAGAATATCTATTTGCACAACATCTTTAGGCATGTCTGGAGTAACTAAACCGTAAAAGTTTATTTTACTTATAGTGTTAACCATTGCGGCGTTGTAAGGCTCTTTTGCTGTATAAGCGTTTATTACAGAATAGTCGCCGACAAACTCAGGGTTAAATATGACATTTGTCCAAGGACCAAAAGCAGAATATTCTCCGTCTTGGTACTTATATCGCAAACAAAATCTAGGAAATATTTTTTCAAATATAGCCTCTTTACGAAGTATAGGGCTAAGATTTGGGTCGTACTGTTTATTTTTAGCGCTTACAATGCTGTATCTAGGCGCTGATAATGGCTTCTTTTTTATTACAGTTATATTTTCTTCTTGCAAATACTGGCCAGTGCCAATGCCATCAACATATAAATATGAATGATGACTTATAGATCCTCTTCCATTTATACCCTTGTTTTCTTTAATCGTAGCCTCTCTAGCTTTTTCAATATTTATTTTTTTAGGCTCTGTTTCGCCATCAGACCACACTAAATATTGATCTATTATACTTATTGCTGTTATTTTTTTTCCAGAAAAATTTAATATAGGCTTAACTGTACTTCCAAGGCTATTAGTGTAAGTGCTTTTAAGATCAGTAATAAGAAAAGTAGATTCTTTTGATACGGTATCATATTCAATTATAGCATCTCTATTAGGAAACGCTGTGTCTCCAACCTGAGGGAATCCTTGACATTTAATAAACCAATAAAGTTTATTATTTTTTTCATCAGCAACACTTCCTACGCAAACACATTTATCGCTCGGCACAACATTCTCTAAAGGTATATTTCCTTTTATATTAGATATTGTGCCAGCACTACCTGTTTCAGCAGACTCGCCATCAGAAGTTATTTCAACGTTTAAAGCGTCTCTATATTGTCCATTAGGTATAAGTCTTTCGTCAAGGTCTTTATTCATTTTACCTTGACTAAAAGTGTTTTTGATCTCCGCCATTTATTAGTGTTTTATTTGTTTAGACTTTCCTCTTAATAACTGGATCATCTCGCCTAATTTAATGTTTGATAATCTTAACTTAGCTTGTCTAGTAGCTGCAAATTTTTCTTTTTTCGCGCGCCTTACTATCATTTCAGGAATATTAGACTTAGTAGATAAAACACCATAGGTTATCCACTTGTATAAAGCTTCTTCTGCAAACTTATGCACTTGCATTTCTTCATCAGTTCCAAGACTATCACTTATGTAGTCTAAGATTACAGTTTTTCCAGAAATATTAGAGCTAAAGTTTATTTTACCTATTCTTTCGTCTATATAGAAAAACCCATTTACTTGTGCTCTAACTGGATCTGTACCATATCTCTCGCCTTCGTTAGGCCAATACGTATCGTCTATATAGTCGTCATCTATTACTTTTTCGCTTAAACGTGCTTTTTTATAGTTTGTAAACGTGGATGATTCTTCTACTAAACTTTGATCTAACAAACCTATTGATTTAGCAGATTCTATAAGTATGTTAGACACTGTAGATTCTACTTTTAGTATTTGACTTAAAGTATCTACTGGACTATCAGTATCAGTCCATGGCGCGATGGCTATAATGGTTAAGTAAACACTACCTTGTATTTGCGTAAAGTCAATGCTAGTGTTTAAAGTTTTTTCACCCGACTCACCGTTGGACCATTCAAGATACCCAATATCAAAATAATCAGGATCTAGGTTGGTAGTGGCTGTCTGCCCTCTCCACTCTGTCATTCTAACATTATTTTCTGGTATGCTAGTACTTAATCCAACCCTAATAGTAGTAGCTGGCGTACTGTAGTCTCCAGCTGTACTTACATAAGGAACTACACCTTGAACTTTGGTTCCATTTAAAGCTAAATTGTCTACGTCTTCTTGCGTGATAGTTTGAGTGCCGCCGCTTACTGTTGAAGCTGAAGCTGAGAAAAGAGCTTCTTCAAACATTGAAACATCAATTTCGTAATAACCAGAAACAACAAACCCTTCTACACTGTCAACTTGTCTGTTTCTAGGGCTTTGACTTATTTTAAGTGTGTTAGCGGCGGATCCAAAAGTAAGTTTTCCACCAGTTTTAACACCTTGCATTCCTTCAGCAGTAAAGTTCCAACCTTTAGCATCGTCTAAATTTACCCCGGAAGATATTTCTTCATTATAAACGTAATCTTTATTTTCGTCTTGAAGTATTTGAAAAGGATTAGACGTATCTCTTGTTGGATATAAAGGATGTTTAATTCCAGACTCGTCTACATAGCTTAAGTGAGTATAGTTAACGTAGTCTTTAGGAAGACGCATTGTTAAACTTGGTGGAATTTCAATTTGTTGAGACTTAACAGATTTTAAAGTATCAAAAGAAAGTTCAGCTAAAGCACGTTGCGCCCAAAAGCTTACGTCAGATCTACTTACTTTATTTATTATTTTTTCATCTCCAACATAAACAGCCATAAATTGAGATATAACGTCGTCTAGTGACACGAACTGATAGCTACCTAACTCGTTGCCATCGTAATACTGTTTATCAGTTTTGTTTATTAAACCCATTTACTTAAGATTTTTGTTGTTGAATATTTTGAACTTCATTTTGACCCGCGGCTTGAGCTAAGTTGTAGTCTTTTATAGAAACACCTGCAAGCTTTAATATTTTAACAACTAAGTTGTGTTGCTCTGAATCGTGCAGTTCAAAGTCTTGCTTGTCTGAAGCTATAGGGTTCCACAAAGCTTTTTCGTTAATAACAACATACGTCCATTTAGGAACCTTAGGTTTTCTAATATAGTTTACCCAAATTTCTTCTATTAAATCAGGATTTACCCAAACAATACCGTCTTGATGCAAGTAACAATTAGGTCTACTTAAAGTTCCTTTAGTAAGTGGGCCTTGATTGTATTCCCAAAAGTCTTTTCTTGAAAGCTTGTTTATTTGAACATTGCTGTGAGAGCTGCCTGTTCTAACATCTATTAATCTATAGAAATTATTAGGTAATTCAAATTTTGAGTTACCTGATTCTGGATCTTGATTTGAAAGTGTTGATGTTGAGCTAAATATAGCTATTTTATCTTCTAGTAAAGAAACCATGTCAGACTCATTGTCGTCGCTACCTCTACCTCTTTTAAATTGATTAAGATCGTAAAAGTATTGCTCAAATATTTCTGATTGAGCATGGTTAGCAAATAAGTTAAATTCTTGAGGTGTTATATATCCTCCTTGCTCTTTGTTGGCTAGCGCCAATACTGTTTGATATACTGTGTCTACACTTATTGCCATTATGTTTTATTTTTATAGTTAAGCAACCACCCCGAAGAGTGGCTGCTCTACTATAGGGATAGTTACGCGTTTAAACGCTTTTCTATGTTTGAATAAATCTCCATACCTTCATCAGTTTTAAACCAATGTGCTAACGCAGTATATGGGTGTTCGTCAAACGGTACAGTCATTATTTTTCTATCATTAGATCCCCACATAAAATTACGTTGATCGGCAGATAGTTTAATAATTCCTTCTTCTACAGCTTTAATACCAAAGTTTCTGAGCTGCACGTTATCGTCATTAGCTAATTCTAAGAACAAGACAGGGTTATTTCGCGCAAATACTAATAGATCTCGTTTAAGTTCTTTAGAACTCATCTGAGATACTTCAGACCCTTTCTCTACTCTCATTATAGCTTCAGCCATATCAATATCTAACTGTCTAGCCATCAATATTGCGTCTGCCTCTAACTCTAATATCTCTATATCTTGAGCGGCATTTTTAACTGGGTCAAGCTCTTCAAATATTTTGTCTCTATCCGGATGATACAAAGATAAAAGTTTTTGCAATGTTGTTTTAGATTTTTCTACAAATAAGCTTCCGTTTCTAAAAACAATATGCTCCAATCTTTGGTCACCTGTCATTTCGTCAACAAAAGGTGTTCTTTGGTTTTGACAATATTTAAGTTCTCTTTCATAACCTTTTTCTTCGTCAAACCAATATATTCCAGCAGACTTTATCATTCTAGATATAGGCTTCTTTCTGCCTTTAAGTTTATAAACTCTGTCTTTTATTTCCCAAGTTGGTTTAACTTTATCCTTTCCTGGTTTTTCATAACGCATTAGGTTATCTAGTTCGACTGTAGTGTTTTCTTTTGATTGTTCTACTTCAGCCTTTGTTGTTTGTTTTTTTGCCAT
>Ga0099846_1000120_pt1 | contig 30195 bp, 48 predicted proteins | sample CB_VirMetaG_FD_78180 | JGI IMG/M metagenome (GOLD analysis project Ga0099846, IMG submission 78180) | Freshwater to marine saline gradient viral communities from Chesapeake Bay - CB_1504_1 Viral MetaG | ecosystem: Environmental > Aquatic > Marine > Coastal | place: USA: Chesapeake Bay... | reverse complement strand
TAAAGTCACAGTTGATGTTAATTTAGCAGACATTGATGGAACAAAAAGAAGTTTCAGAGAAGCTGTTGTGACGGCAATCAATGAAGCAACAAGATAATTTACTTTTTTCTAACAATTTGTTGAAAATAAGTTGTATCTCTTCTATCAGTACGTGATGCAATTTTTTCATTGATTCTTCCATGAATTAATTTACTTGAATGTTCATTTTTTTTTGTAATATGTAAACGAATAAAATCTGGATGAATGACAATATAATTATCAATAATTTTGTTAGACAGAGATGAACCTATTTTTTTATAACACTGAGAAATATCTTTCATGGTTTTATTCTCGTTATTTGTTGATAACTTGTATGTTTTCCTTTAAGATAATAATCCATTGAGTTAAGGTATTTTCGATAAATCAATATTTTTTCATTTACAGTAACCCAAGTAAATTCACTATCATTTACTATTGCGTAAGGAATGTGTTCTTTCATTACTTCGTATGGAGGTTTATTATAACAATCTTTTATATTTCTCATGATTTAATCCTAACAATTTGATTTAAAGAAGTTAGTTTTGGCACTTCTATTATAGAAACAGAGTTATTTCTGAAAGTTCTGAGTCTTAGATTATTTTCTAAATTAAGGATACAGACTTCTCCGTAAATTATGAGAGAATTTTTCAAATTCTTTTTAAATGGAAATTCAGAGTAAACAATTTTCCAAGATTCAGATATTTTTCTCACGGCTTAACTCTCCTGAACGAAAGATTGTTTTTGGTAGCGTCCTCAGTGTTTATAAAATAATCATGAGACCAAATTAAATCTATAATAGTATGCCCTAAACAGAAAACTTTCATTATATTGTTTGGATGATTTTCAATTCTTGTTATGATATTTGTAGAAAAACCAAGAAACATTATATCGTATTTTCTACAAATATCAACATCTTTTGCTAATCTTTTATAGCAACTTTTTATTTCACGCATTATTTCCTCTCAGATAAATTCTAACGTTGATTATTAAATAAAACAGACTCGAATATACAAAGCCCACCAATCAACGTTAGAATTGAGATTTGGTGGGTTTAATGCGTTTGATTTGGTTGCGGTTGCAAGATCTAAAACGCACGGCGCTATATTCTCTAAAACAACGTATTTCATTGTCATTCATGATACCAACAGTGACTTCACGTTGCCCCACATAAAACGAAGCATGTTCTTTAAGCCAAGTGCTCCATTCACCTTCTTTTTTATAACAATCTTTGATATTTCTCACAGTCAACTCCAACATTGTATAAAATTTAAAAGACAAGAACTATATAACAAAATAACAATGAAATGTCAAGTGTTTTTATATTTACACTTGATAATTGAGGAAATTTATATGCCTAGAACACAATTTCAACAAGGAAATATCGCAGCAGATTCTTTTACAAAATCTACAGAACCATCCAATGGCTTTGTTGACAGTTTGGCAAAGCGAAAAAAATGGATGATTCAGTTTCTCCATTTACCTTCTTCTGAAGGTGTCTGGTTTCATGCTTTTATTACACAAATGGGTGACACATATCAATCAAATTGGGAAGACGAAGAAGTTTTCGGAAGAATGGACCCTATTGCAATCTTTAAAAACACAAGACGTTCAATTTCTCTTTCTTGGGATGTTCCAGCGGTTTCAGAGACACAAGCAAAAGAAAACATTAATTCGATAAACCGATTTGTTCAAATGCTATATCCAATGTACACTCAAACTCAAACGGTTCAAGAATTTGTCGATGGTGCCTTTGGAATAACCAAAAAAGGTAATAAATCAAGCAAAAGAAGTGCAATAAGCGGAAAAGCATTGGTCCAAGCGATTAAAAAATTTGATACCAACAAAAGCAAGTCTAATCACATGATTTCACCACCTTTGTTAAAAATGAAGTTTGTTAATTTGTTTTCAAATGCTTCTGGAAAACCAAAATCTAGTATAATTCAATCAGGATTGGTTGTCAAAGTGGATGGAGCGTTAACTATTCAACCCGATATGGAAGCAGGATTTTTTGGAACTGAACCTGGAATGCTTTACCCTCAAGTATGGAAGTTGTCATGTAACTTAACACCTTTTCACACTCATGCAATGGGCTGGAAAGAAATAAGCGAAACTTATACAGATGTTAAAACAAGAAAAAAAACTGAAACAAGTTCTATAGTTTTTGGTGACAATCTTTCAGGTCATGGAAACAGACACATAGACAATAATTTCCCTTATCCGATAATAGGAATTCCAAGAGAAAATACATAAATGAGATACGACAATAGAACTCTCAGGACATTAAGTTTAGATAAGTATCCTAATTTACTAAAAAAAAGAAAAAGAAATTTTGTTAGGATTTTTGAAACAAATAAATACAATGAAGTCGCTGAAGAAGATAGAGTTAGTTTAGTTTCCGATGTTGTTATTTGGCAACAAGGAATGAAATTTTATAAATTAGCTTATCAATATTATGGAAATATAGATTATTGGTATATAATCGCAATATTCAACAAAAAACCAACAGATGCTCATGTTCAGTTAGGTGAAGAAATATTCATTCCAGCACCATTAGAAAGAGTAAAAGAGTTATACGGAATATAAATGTCTAAATCCAATAAAGTACAAGATTTTTACACAGAACAATCTGAAATTAGAAAGCAAGAACGTTTTTTAACTCAATGTTTTCTAATAAACAATCTAACAAAATTAGTTAAAGAGAAAGAAGTTTATGGTGATTGCTATAAACACTTTTTGAAAGTGGATATGGACCCTTCTGTGTTTCTTGGTAAAGTCACTAGAAACTCTGATAAAGAAAAGTTTATAAATGAAATATTGCCTTATGAATTATCAGCTTTAGTTCCTGAAATTAGGTTATTTAAAGTTGAATATGACCCTAAAGATACAAGTCAATATAAACAATTTGAGTTTTTCTTCGATAACGGAATAACTGAACAAGATATAACAGATATAACAAAATCCAATACCATGAGAAGCACAGGTGTTGGTCTTAAGTCAGTGAACTGGAAATTTATTGGCTCCAATCCAGCAGAATCAAAAAGATTAATTCAAGTTGAACTACAAATACTTTTTTCATCCATGCAAGATTTAGCAAAAAAAACAGCACTCAATTTATCATTCCTTGATTTAATAAAACCTAGAAAAAAAAGTGTCTTAGGTGAAGAACTTGACTCTTCTTATCACCAAATCAAAATGCAGCTAGGTTGGGCGACTCCAAAAGAAAATCATGCTTTGTTTCAAAATAAACCTGAAATAATTCAAGCTGTTAAAGATTCTAAAATGTCTATGTTTTTATCTTTACAAATTCACGACTTAAAGTTCGAACAAACAGGTAAGGTTTTATTAACAGCGAAGTTTTGGGGAAGATTAGAGTCTCGTTCAGGTGCTAGTTCACCTTCTCGGTTTGATGTTTTGGAACTTTCTGAAGAAGATAAAAAACAGAGAAAAGAGATAAATGAGTTTTCTCAAGATGCTACAAGTAAAATAAAAGCAAGAATTGAGTTATTAGATTGTGTATCAAAACAAGCAAAGAATAGAAAAGACGTTGGCTTGATAAGAAAGATTAAAAGAGAATCAAAAAAGATAAATGAACTTTATTCAAAATTAATTCAAGAAAGAAAGAAGTTTTTATTATCTGAAAAGAAATTAAGATATGAAAATTTATTGCATTCTTTAATAAAAGAGAATAAGGTTTATTATTTGGTTGTAGATAAAAAATCGATTGGAATCTTTAACGACAAAGTTTCAAAATCTGGAACAGGAACGGCAAGGGAAAAAAAGAAGACAAAGTTAACAGATAGTCAACACAGCAGTTATCTTCAGAAATTTAGAAATTTATCTAAACTTTATAATGATGGAAAAGTGTTGTCAAACAAAAAACTTTTAGACTCAAGAATTCCTACATTTAACGATGATATTTTAGTTCATTATTTTTTTCTAGGTGATTTATTTGATATTGTGTTAGATAAACTATACAAAAAAGATAAAGAATTTTTTACACGTTTTCTTGTTGGTTCGATAGAAAATCCATTAGAACCAAACAAATATCTTTCAATAGCTGACATTCCTGTTTCTCTTCAGACATTTTCAATTTGGTTTTCTAACACTATAATTAAAATCAACAAAGACACTTACGCATTTAATGATTTTATTAGAGATATTTTAGTTGGTCTTGTAAAACCAATCTTTAACCATCCTTGTTTACAAATTACAACAGACCCCACTCAGACAAAACAAAATACAAACATTCATCCGAGAATATCACTTTTCAATCTCAACGGTCAAGGTAAAGACGGAAAGGTTGACCCTATCATCAATTCTAATGTACCTTACAGCAAAATACAGAACGATTTTGTAGTTTCGAGGGTTATAGAGCCATGTAATAAAAAAGTGACGTTAGAAGCGCTCTCACAAAAGAAAAATATCATTGAAGAACCTGGAAAGCCTAATTTCGAGTATTTTTTTATATATGCTGTGTACGATAAAATAAACTACAGAAGAAAAGCAAATTATTTTACAGATTCTAAAGACGGTATTTATCACTTTTATGTTGGTTCAGATAGAGGCTTGTTGAAAACGGCTGAATTTGTTAATCAAACTCAACCTTATCAGAAAGAAGCGATAATGCAAGGAACGGATTTAGAGTGGCTGAAAAGGTTATATGATGTTAATCTGAATTTGTATGGTGTTGGTGGTTTTTATCCAGGAATGAAGGTTTTTGTTAATCCGACATCTATTGGATTAGGAAATCCAGGTGATATTAATTCTATTGCATCTGAATTGGGCTTAGGTGGATATTATGTGATTACAGAAGTTTCTGGTGAATTAGAAAGTGGAAAGTTCAACACCACACTCAGATGTAAATGGGAATCCAGAGGTAACGGTCAAGGTTTCAAAGATAATGAAAATAACAATGAAGATTGTCTGAAACGGTATAGGAAAAAAGTAGGAAAAGAGTTTGGTCGTTTTTGGTATGGTGATAATTTCTTTGGTGGGTTGGCTGACACATTGAATCAGAAATTCTTTAAAGATAAAGAAATAAAATAATGATAGAAATAAATCCGTTTATACAAGATTATAAAAACAAAGATAATTTACCTTCTTTGTTTAAATTAATGCAAAAAAAGAAAGAGTTGGCTGAGAAGTATTATTTTTCTTTTGTTCCCTCAGAACGATTTTATTATTATGGAAGATTCAACGATAAAGGTGAAGTCATTTATCCAAAGAAAGAGTTTTTAGAGGAAATAGATAACTCTTATATCTTAAATTTTTTAATCAATCCATTCTTAAACTTAAAAAATTCAATGAACTTTGGAAGAATAAGAGGTTTATTAAACGGCAAGAACAATAATCTTTATGAAATTAAAGTCCATAACAAGACAGTTGATATAGAGGATGAATTTAGTTCTTATATTGAAGAACTGGAAAATTCCTTGATACAGAGGGTGATTAATCAATCAGATGTTTATTACGGAACAAACAAAGATAAAATTAACGTTATAGATGTTGACTCTTTGATGGATTTTGTGTTACAAGAGTTTACTGAAGAAGCACTGAAGAAAATACCTTTGACGTTTGAACTATTTTGTTCTCAGAGAATCGTTTCTTCTTTAAACTTCGGATTAATCATTGAGATAGATAATCATGATTACAACGATGAAGAATATAAATTAACACATTATTACGACAATCAAGACTTTGTTTTCTTTATAAAAATGTGCAACAAATATGGTTTTCATATAGACAAGAGTGTTCCGTGGAGGTTGTACCCTAAATTAAATTCTTCTGCAATATCAAAATCATACCAAACTATTTTTCAACAGCCTGTTGACATGATTTTTGAAACTTGTTATAATGATTTTAAAGAAAGATTAATAATAAACGAATTAATCAGTTTCATTAATTCAGTTTTAACTAAACTGTTTAAATTAAACATTATAGAAAGAGAGTATAGAATAAAAGAAAAAGACATTAAGTTAAATAAACTTAAAGATAGAGTTAAGTTAATTAAAATTAATTAACTGTTTAAATTAAACTTAAATTAAAGAGAATCAAATGTACATTGATATATTGGATAAAGTTAAAGATGATTATTTAATATATTATAACTCTGAATTACTTAAGGTGAAAACCATACCTGAAGGTAGATATCATTCTTGGTCTTACAATCCTCTCTGTTTTAAATTCTCAAATAAAATAACTTTTCAGAAATTAAACAATAACGGTATAAATCTTTATTCCTTAAGTGAAGAACTGAAACAGTTATATCTTAAAGTTGAAAAATACATCGATATACATCAAAACTTAAAAACAAAATTAAATAAAGTGTTTTTATCCGATATTGTTCCTTCACATGTTCTTTTACCATTTCTTCAGTTAAAAGAAAAAACAGTTATTAATAACGTTAAAGATAAGATTAATCACTATGATATTCTCTTAAAGATAGAAACAGTTATTAAAGAAATAAGATTAAACAGAATTGTTTTAGATGAGAATCATCCTCAGTTTGTTTCTTTAAACAATAAGAAACCTTATATTTCATATAATTCATACAAAGTTAAAACAGGTAGAATGGGTATGAACACAGGTTATTTTCCGATTTTAACTTTAAACAAAGAATATAGAGATATAATCCTTCCTCAGTACGATTATTTAATTGAACTGGATTTTAATACTGCTGAAGTAAGAACAGCATTATCACTTCTCAGTAATGATTTACCTGAGATTGATATTCATCAATGGCACAATCAACAAAAGTTTAATAATAAATTAACCAGAAACGAAGTTAAATCTGATTTTTTCTCATGGTTTTATTCAAAACACAATAAAAAAGATGAGTTTTATGAAAAACTGTACAAAAAAGAAGTGCTTTTGAATTCATATTTCTCAGAAAACAAAATTATCACTCCGTTCAACAGAGTGATTGATTGTGATAAAGAACATTTCTTGAATTATTTAATTCAATCAACCACCTCAGATATGTTTTTTGAACAAGTGTATGAAATACTGCTGTATTTGAAGAGAAATAAATTAAGTACAAAAATATATTTCACACTTCATGATTCAGTTGTGTTGGATGTAAACCACAAAGAAGAAAAACATTTAAATAATATAAAATCAATTTTTAAAAACACTAGATTTGGTGCTTTCATGGTCAATGTTTCCAAAGGTCATAATTTCGGAAACATGATTCAACAATAGAATCTTCAGTAAGGCATCAAATATCAATTCTAAGGACAATTTCAATGAAATATGATACAGTGTTAGGGTTAGGTAATTTTGGTTGCTCTATGGCTCTCTTATTTGCTAAAAAATACAATACCATTTTTTTTGATACTGAAGAGTGGGATATTGACAATTTTGTTTATTTGGAAGAGAGAGATACGCATCAAAAAATGGATGAAATTGATATTCCTGTTGATTGGGTGAATAAAGTTTCAGAAAATGTTTTAGTTTTTGTATGTGGTTCAGGTATTGTTTCAGGTTGTTTATTGAGTTTATTGGAGAAAATTAAAGATAAAAAGATAAATATTGTTTATTTTGCTCCGTTGGAAAATTCGTTAACAAAACAGAGAAAACGGAATCATGAGTTGGTGTTTAATGTTGTTCAGGAATATACAAGAAGTGGATTGTTTAATGAATTGGTTATATTTGACGAAAAGTCAATGTTAGAAAATATTCCAGAAGTAACTTTGTTAAACAAATATGAAAAAATAAATGAATATATTTTTAACATTCTTGAAAACATTAAATTCTATAGTTCGGAAAAGGTTTTGTTCGGTAATAAATCAATATTTTCCGAACATTATAGAATATCTTCAGTTGGTTTTATGGATGTAAACACTGGAAAAGAAATAGGATTATATAATTTCAGAAAAAAAGATGAGAAAGTTCTTGACGTTCCGTTGGAAAAACATTATTATTATGTCGTATCAAGAAACAAAGCTGAAAATGATGATTCTTTGTTGTTGAGTGTATATAATCTTTTTGAAAAGAAAATACAAGAAACAGAAGATTCGATAAGTTATTCAGTTCATGTTTCAGATTATGAAAAAGAGTTTTGTTATTTTGTTCAAAAAACTTCTCAAACTGGAGTGTAGAGTATGACTGAATTGAAACCTGGAATGAAAGTAAAAATAGCTAATAACCTTAATTTTAAAACTCTTAAAGGTGAATTAGAAGAAATGTATCTTTCTTTACATCACTTCGTTGGATTACCTAACAATCTTATTATTGAAAGTGTTGAATTTGATGATGAATTTGATTGCAAGGTTATTCGTTTCGAAAACGAAAATGGTTTGGTTTGGAATCCGAAATGGTTCGAGGAAATCAAAGATATTAGCGAAAAAGAAAATGTGAAAGATAATAACTCCACAATTCAGAACAATTCAACTTTATTGGAACTGGAAGAACAAAAAAAACGAAGAAATCGTAAACAACTCTAAAAAAGAATTTAAAGATAGGTTTTTTAGACATGAAAATACTGTATTTTATGATTATGTATTTCATAATTGGTGCAATTGTTGTTAGATTGTTCAATCATTTTACAAACGATTCACCATTTGATGAAGATACTTTTCTGATAGGAATTTTATTCTCTCCCATTTTGGCAGTTCTTTTGTTTTTTGAATTCGCTACAACTTTTCTAAAATGGATTGCAGTAAAAAAAATAAAAAAAAGTTCTTGACAAATAGAGTTTGTCATGATAGAATGTGTTATCTTTTATACAAGGCAAAGGAGTCAATTATGTCAATTTTCACTAAACTCAAAAACATCTTTTCTAACTCTAAAGGAGAAACCATGAAAGTAAAACGCGCAACCTACAAAAAACAGGACGATTCTTTGAGGACGATGACTTATCTTGAACTCGAAACACTTGAAAAACTTAACATGCTTCCAAAAACCATTGGAACAAAGGGCGGCAAAAAAACGCTAAAACCTGGATACAAAACTGTTTGGGACTTCGATAAGAACGGAGTGCGAACTATCAACGAATCAACAATTCAAGGTGGAATTCAAGAAGTCGATATTGACGTATCCGACTTCAAACAAAACTATCTATAATCTCTAACAAAACTTAAACTCTTGTCTTGTATAATCGATAAACTCTTGTTTATAACGTTATAGAGAAAAAAAGGAAATAAAATGACTTTAGATGATAAACTAAAGGCTCAACTAGAAGCACTCGAATCAGGTGGTTCAATCAAACAAACTTCAAATGTAAGTTCTGAAGATAAGTGGAAAGAATATCCTGAGTTCAAAACAAAAATGGGTGAAACTCATGAATTCAGACTTATTCGTTGGCCTGATGGTGAAGTGGTCAAAGAAGTAAAAGCAATTCGTAAACTCAAGTATGACGAAAGTGGGAAGTTTAAGAGAGACCTATTGCCTATGTGTCCAACACAATTTGGAGAAAAGTCTGCTTTGAATGACTTTATCTTCAATGTCTTGTTTGAAGGTGATAGGAAATACGAAAACCTCAATGAAGTCGAAAAAGACCATTATAAAACGTTGAAAGACAGTACTTTTTGGGTTTTTCGTGGTTTTGTTCGAGGCGCTGAAGAGTTTGGGCCAAAAATTTGGAAAACATATAAAAAAGATGTTGCCTTGGATATTTTGCGCAAATGCCTAGACCCTGAGTTTGCTGAATTGGGAGGTTTCTGTCCCGAAGAAAATAAAGCAACAACAAAAGCGTTGGATTTTAAATTCATTGGTGTTCCAGCAGGTGAAGGAATTTACGCTCACAAGGCTGATAAAGTTGAACCTGGGATTAGGCCAAAACCTCTTCTTCCAAAAGACTGTACTTACGACTTATCTAAGTTGGATGAAGATAATGCTGATGAGACTGCACCGTTTACCAGAATCACGTATCAAGATTCTGTTCAAATTTTGCAGGAATATCTAAGTCAATTTACCGATGAAGAATCTGAAGATACTGAAAAGTATGGTTCTGAACCTCAAACTGAAGTGGAGAAAAAACTAGCAGCATTGAAAGAAGAGAATTCTAAAAATGAATAATTCAGTTGTAAAATAACTGAAAACCATATCAACCCCTTTTATGTATATAAATCAAAACAAGCATACGCAGTCTTAGCAATTAAAAAAAACTTTGAGTTGTCATGATGTACCTTCTTGCTAAGTGGACTGAGAAGCGCATTTTGAATGTTGCTAAATAATATACATAAAAGGGGTTTTTTTATTAACGTTTAAGGAAAACAGGATGTCAATCGGAAAATTAAATATTGCTGAATTAAAAGATAAATTAAACAAAACAAAAAGAAAAATACAATTTAAAACATTGGCTGAAGAAAACCCTGCTGAAGTCCACGATTGGATTCCCACAGGTTCAACAGTTTTAGATTATACAATCTGCAAAGGAAGAAAAGCCGGTTGGCCTGTTGGTAGAATTTCTGAGTTGGCAGGTGAAGAAGGTTCAGGAAAATCCTTTCTTGCGGCTCAAGCAGGAATTAATGCACAAAGAAAAGGATACAACTTCATCTATTTTGAATCTGAAAGAGCCTTATCCTCAGATTTCCTTGCTCAAATGGGTTGCGACCTAGACAACACCCTCTACGTTCCCGCCGTTTCAGTCGAAGAAACATTAGAAATAATTGAAGAAATTTTAATGAACTCAGAGAAAAACTTTTTTGTCTGGGATTCTTTAGCTTTTACACCTGCAAAAACTGATATTGAAGGTGATTATAATCCAAATAGTTCTATTGCGGTTAAAGCTAGAGTCTTAGCAAAAGGTTTCTCTAAGTTAATTCAACCTCTTTCAAACAGACATTCCACTCTTTTGGTTGTAAATCAACTGAAAGTGAACATTCCTTCAGGACCCAACGCACATATCCAAGCAATGATGGACCCTTGGAGAACTCCAGGTGGAAAAAGTCTTGATTATGTTTTTTCATTGAGAGTTTGGTTAACAAAGAGAAAAAGTAAGAAAAGTTTTGTTTTAGATGAAAGCAATCGAAGAATAGGTACAGAACTCAAAGTAGAGAACAAAAAATCAAGATTTGGTACTGAAGGTAGGGTTTGCAGCTTTAAGATTTTATGGGGCGATTATGATAGAATTGGAATCATGGATGAAGAAAGTTGGCTAAATGCTTTAAAAGAAACAGAATATCTTTCTTATGGTGCTTGGTGTAAACTGTATGACGATAACGAAAAAGAATTATATACATTCCGTTCAGCAGAATGGGAAGAAAAGATAAAAGCAGATGATAAATTTAGAGCAAGAGTCGAAGAGTTGCTTGAGAGAGAACTTATTGAAAAGTTTGAAAGAAAAGATGTCGATGTTTCTAGTTTTTATACTTTGTCTGAAGAAAGTGAATAAAGTTGTTGACAAGTGATGGATGAATTTGTATGATACAAACGTTGGTTAAAACATTTCGCAAAATAAGGAGATTTTATGCGAAGAAAAAAGATTGATAATAACTGGTTTGTTTCTATTTTTCTTGTTTTTGTTTTGCTTGTTGGTGTATCGGCTTGTTATCAATATGGAACACAAAAGGAAGTTGAGTTTACAGTATCGGACAAAACTGTGAAAGTGAGTAAGGAGAGTAGCAAATATCTAATCTTTACTTCAAGCGGCGTTTATGAAAACACAGATTCGTTGTTTCACATGAAGTTTAATTCTTCAGATTTATATTCAAAACTTAAAAAGAAGGAGAAATACAAGTGCAAGACTTATGGTTTTAGAATTCCCTTTCTTTCTATGTATCCGAATTTGATTAACTGTAAATAAACAAAGGAAAAAAATAACATGTTTAATTTAATTGTGTTTTTGCTAAAGTGGTTGTTTATTGGAAAACCAAAAGAAAAACAACATTACTTTTCTTTCACCATCGACACAAAGAAAGAATTTGATGTTAAGATGAAAGAAATTGTTGAAGATAAGAATTGGAGTGTACAAAAAGTAGAAGTCATTCCTCTTTCTCAGAAAGACTTTTCTTGCATTGTTTACTGTAAACAAAAATATCATTAATAACACTTGACATTTTTTCCTTCCTGTTTTATAATCCTTCCTATAAGAATCTAAACCCTTTTTTATCGGAGTTATCATGCTTGGATATGCCTGTATCAACGAAACACTCAAGAAAGATAAAATATTTACTTCCCGAACAATGCGAAAGAAAACTTTCCTAGAAAAGGGTTTAGATTACGTTTCTGATTTGTCTTTAATGAACTGTCAAGATTTGCTAAAAATCCTTCAATGGAACGAAGATAATAACATGCGGTTCTTCCGCATGTCATCGAACTTTATTCCTTGGTTTTCAGAATTCGACTTTTCTTCTCTCAAGGATTCTTCAAAAATCGAAGAAGTTTTAAAGTCTGTTGGTTGTTTTGCTGAACAATATGGTCATAGATTGACAATGCACCCTGACCACTTCTGTAAACTTGCAACTCCAAAACAAAACGTTCTTGACTCTACAATTAAAGAACTTGAGTTTCATGGTTTTTTTATGGATATGATTGGTTTATCTCGTTCACATTACAACAAAATAAACATTCATATCGGTGCAGCATATAACGATAAAATTTCTACAGCAAAGCAATTTTGCGATAACTTTCATTTACTATCTGAATCAGTTAGGTCACGCTTAACTGTGGAAAATGACGACAAAGAAAGCCTTTATACAACACAAGAATTATTCGACTTGGTTTATAAAAACATCAATATACCGATTGTTTTTGACTATCATCATCACAATCTGAATCCTGGCGAACAAACTACAGAAGATGCGTTCTTTTTGGCTTTGCAAACATGGGATGGATTAGGTTTCAATCCTGTGTTTCATTATTCAGAATCTAGGTCTGTAGAACAAAATGACGACAAAATAAAACCACAAGCTCATTCAGATATGATTTATTCTTATATCGACACTTTTGGTTTTAATGTTGACATTATGATTGAAGCAAAAAAGAAAGAACTAAGTTTGCTTCATTATAGAGAACTTTATAACAAAGGAGAATAAAGTATGTGATTCTGGTAAACTTGTTTCTTCAAGTAGGTTGGATTTGGATACCAATTTTCATAACTTGGTATCTTGGGTACAAGATTGTTAAAATCATTGGCAAATAAGGAGTTTTTATGATACTAGAACTTGAAGTTTTACCTGAAGATGTTCTTAAGTCCTTATGTTCTTGTGAAGAAGAAGAGAAAGATGAGACTCTTAGAGACTTTGTTGTTTCATTGTTGATAGACAATAAAAACAATGAATTGATAACTGAAGTTTGTTGTTTGTTGTTTGACCATGTTCTACAGACAAACAATAATGAAGCAGAAATGATTTATAAAGAAGTTGTTGACAGTTATGAAAACAATCGAAACTCATGGTGAAAAATATATGATAAAGTATGAAAAGATTGAACACAATGTGTTTACTAAAGATTACGATTTGCTTTATAATCTTGACGTAATTTATATTGTTTGTTCCAAAGAAAGCCTTCGTTTTTCGAGAAATTTTGGTGATACAACAAGACTAACCGATAGACCATATAGGTTGGGTAATTCAATGTATAAGGGAATTAGGAGAATAAAATGAGAATATTGATTTACAGTTTGTTTGCATTTATTTATCTATCATCAATCACACCACTCTCAGCAAAAAAAGAAACTGAGTTTGTTCAGTTTTATGGTAGATGCAAAGTTGAAAAAGACAAGAAATATAGTTACATTATTTTAACTGAAAAAGTTCATTGGAAAAACAATAATCTTATTGTTGTGAAATATGATAACTTTTATCAATCTCTTAAGTCAATGAAAACATATCTCAGTAAAAACAAAAGTGTTTCAATTGATTGTGAATTTTATGTTTTGTACAGAAAAAAGACGTTACGATTTGTACAGAAAAACAAGAAAGCTAAAACATTTCATTTTCATATCTTGAGAGAAAGGAAAACGCTATGAAATGGAAATTAAGTTTAATTTTACATGATACAAAAGGTATTTTGTTTGGAGATGACTGTATCGTGTTGTCTTCTAAAGAACAAGTGTTTAACAAAATTAAGAATGTGAATTTTGCCAAGCTTTGTTTAAAAGTCTTTAAACCAATTGCCAAGGTTGAAAGTAAAATCTGGAACAAGGTTGGCTTAGGTGCCATATCTGACTTTCCATTATGCTTTATAGAAGGCTTGGAAACATTGATAAAAATTCAAGAAAAAAAGATTAAATTTAAACAAAAAGGTAATGAAAATGGATAAATTTTCTAAATTTGTTGATATTTTCTTTTCTATCTTTTTATTCACTGTGATGTCTTCTTGTTTGTTTTTCCTTGGATACCTTTCTTACATGAGATTAGGTGGTTGCAATTACAAAAAGACATACGAAGTATCGAAAGTTAAAGTTTTTGCATATAGTAAAGTTTGCAGAGAAGCGAAATGTTCTTGTCATAAAGTAAGTTGTTCTGTTGAGGAATTATGTCTTGTTGATGTAGTCAATTATTGCTGGAAAGCAAAGGTCAAAAGTGTTAAAGTTGGTGAAAAGTTTATTTGTGAACTGAGAGATTATGGTGGAATAGGCGGTGTTTGTGACTATAGAAATCATTTAGAGAATTGTAGGAGAATTGAATGAGTTGGCTTCATGATATAAAGATTGGAGACAAATTCGTTTATAAAGAAACTAAGAAAGTTTATTATTTGGCTGAAGTAGAATCGTCGGAATTTTCACATTTTGGACATTATTATGTTTTTCGACCACTGAATTGGGTTGGTCGCCATATAAGAACAAGATGGAATGGAATTCCGTATATTTTCAATAGTTTAGATGCTGTTTGCGATGAAATCTCTGAGAAAGTTATCGAGAAAATAAAGGAAGAAAAAATGAAAAAATGTTTGTTGGGTCCAGAAGTAAAAAGTGAAGGAAGATTGAATGTTGGCGATGAAGTTGTTATCAGAGACTCTGTTTCAGATAATGGTTTTTACGCTCCTTTTAAACTTCAACTCTTTGTAGTTAGTTATTCTTATGATGATGGGTCGTATAGACTTAGGCAAAATTCCAAATACCTTACAGAAAGAGGGGAAATGGATTCGCATTGGAGATTTGGAAAAACAGTTTCTAGGAGAGTTTTGGTGAGAAAAAGCGAAGCAGAAAAAGCAGGTTGGTCAGAAAACATGAAATCAGGAGAAAAAACCATGACAAAAAAACAAGCACTTCAAGAACAAATCAACAAACGCCAAGAAAAAATCAAAAAACTTAAAGATGAGGTAGAGTTGGATTTGCTGAGAATTAAATTCATGGAAGAAAACAATCTTGAAGAGTTGGATGAAAAAGTATTTCAAGCCTATCAAGTTCTTCAGATTTCAACAAGCGAAAAAGAAACAGAATATGAAAAGGCTGTTATGATTGCAAATATCCTGAAAAATTCATGAAATTAATATTGTGCTTGATACTTTCAATAAGTCTTTGGTTTTTGTTATCTTATACAACAAGAGAATAAAATGAGTAGCAAAAGAAAGAAAAGGTTTTTCCGAATCGCAAAAAAACAAGCACAACAAAGTCAGTTTCCAAAATTCCGTCATGGTGCTGTTTTAGTGAAAGGTGGTTCTGTCATATCCGTTTCAGAAAATAAAAACCAATTTTGTTCTTTTGCTAACCGTTTTGTCTCTCATAAAGGACATGGAACAATTCATGCTGAATTGGGTTGTGTATTAGGCTTAGATAACGCAAAAACCAAAGACTCTGTTCTCTATGTTGTTCGACTTAATAACGACGATAAATTGTGTTTATCCAGACCTTGTTGTATGTGTCAAAGTGTTTTGAAGTTTGTTGGCGTTAAGAAAGTGTTTTATTCGATTTCTGAAAACGAATATGGTTGCCTATATCTTTAAATTACAAGGTTTTATCAGATGAGAAAAATATCTGAGTGTTATAGAAAGCTAGAATGGAATGAAATTGCAAAAAAAGGCATTGTTAGAAAAGGTGGTTATTTTGTAGAATTTCTTATAAGCGATAAATCATGGCTTAAAATTGAAAACGAATATATAGAATTTTCCACGTCAAAAGATGATTTGTATTGTGGCAAAGGTTCATACGAGAGAATAAAGGGAAAATAAATGAATGTAATTCTTGTTGGTCTTCAATGGGGTGATGAAGGTAAAGGTAAGATTGTTGATTGGTTGTGTTCCAATAAAGAATATAATTTCAAACATGTTGTTAAATTCAATGGTGGTCCAAATGCTGGAGCAAATATAAAAATAAAAGACAAACAATATAAGTTACATCACATTCCAGCAGGAATTCTCTCAGATAAAAAATGTTATATTTCTTCTGGTTGTTTAATAAATCCTGAAAAACTTTTACAAGAAATTGAACAATTAGAGCAAAATAACATTCAAGTTAAAAACAATTTATTTATAGATTATCGTTGTCATATTATAAAACAAAGTCATATATCAAAAGACCAAATAAAAAAAGACAGTGGAATTATGACAACTGGACAAGGCATGGGACCTTGCTTTTCAGACAAAGTTAAAAGAGAAAATAAGAGAATTAAAGATTCTTTAGAAGAATTTCCTTTCTTAAGAGACTATGTTTGTGATGTATCTGAGTTGTTAAGAAACGCTGATAAAAAGAAAGAATCAATTCTTTTTCAGGGTTCTCAAGGTGTTATGTTAGATGTTGATTATGGCACATACCCGTATGTAACTTCTTCCAATTGTCTGCCCCAATATGCTTGTGTTTCATGTGGTTTTCCGATGCAAAAAATAGATAAAATCATTGGAGTTGCAAAGTGTTATACAACTCGTTCTGGTTCAGGTCCAATGACAAGTGAAATTACGAACGAAAGACTTCAAGAAATCGGAAAAGAATATGGAACAACAACTGGAAGAAAAAGAAGAGTTGGATGGTTGGATATATACACATTAAACAAAGCTATTGAAATTTCTGGAGTTGATGAAGTGATATTGACTAAAGTTGATGTTTTAGAAAAGTTGGGTGAAATGAGAATTTTTGGATTTGGAAGTTACAACAAAACAATTGATTTTGTAATGAAAGTAAAAAGTTTGTTACGAACTGATATGACTCACTATTCAGATGGCGAAGAAAGAAACGAAATAAAAAGTGTGTGAAAATAAATTAAAATTTTATAAAACTTCAAAAAGAGTTAAACCATGAGAAAAATATCTGAGTGTTATAGAAAACTAGAATGGGATGAAATTGCAAAAAAAGGTAATGTAAGATTACAAAAAAATTTTAAAGAGTTGTTTGTAAATGAAAATTCTTGTTTAATCATTAATGCCAGAGAATTAAAATTTTACATTGAAAAAGGTTGTTTGAGAGTGGCTTTGCATTCTTACGAAAGGTTAAAATGAAAGAAAGAATTTTAATAATTGATGGAAACAATAGATTTAAAGCCTGTTACATAGTCAATCCAGCAATAACAAAAAACACAATTTCAATTGGAGGTGTTGATGGGTTCTTTCGCTCTCTCAACAAAACCATGAGAGTCATAGAACCATCAAAAGTCATTGTAGTGTGGGATGGAATAAACGGCTCTAAAAAAAGAAGAAAAAAAGATGAAAATTATAAATCAGGAAGAAAACCAATAAAACTTAATAGAGTTAACTCCGAAAACAATAAAACACCTGAGAATGAAAGTTGGCAACAATTAAAACTCATGGAGTATCTAAACCTTCTCCCCATCTCTCAGATATATCTTGACGACTTAGAAGCAGATGACATAATCGCTTTTATCTGCAAATATTACAAAAATAAAGATAAAGTCATTGTTTCCGCTGACAAAGACTTTTATCAGTTACTGAACAACAACACTTTAATCTATAGACCAACTCAAAATGAATTATTATCAAAACATGACATAATTGAAAAATATCAAATCCACCCAAATAACATGACACTCGCTAGGGCTATTGAGGGAGATTCTAGCGACAATTTATCTGGTGTCAAAGGGGTAGGTATCAAAAGCGTAGCAAACCGCTTTAAAACGCTTCTGAGAGAGGAAAAACAAAACTTAAGTTTTTTGTTTGATAAGTGTCGTGAATTCATGGAAAACAACAAAAAGAAAAAGATACCGCAAATATATTCAAAAATTTTAGAAAACGAGGAATTAATTTATCACAACTATGAAATGATGCAACTGGAAACAATAAACATTTCTGTTCAAAATCAAAACTTTATTATAACGATATTAAACCATAAAGAAACAAACCTAAACAAAACTTCTTTTTTGCAAAAGTTATCAGAAGACGGATTTGGTGATTCTAATATCATTGATTCTTTGTTTTCAAAATGTCAAATAATCTATAATATCAATAAATTTTCATAATCAAACTAAAATAGGTGCTTTATATGACTTATGACGAAAGAAAGAGAGACTTTTCTCACTTTGGAAGAAGTTTTCAGGAAGGACTTGTACACAATATATTACACGACAGACCCTTTGCTGACCAAATCGGTGAAGTCTTAGATTTCAACTTCTTTGATGTTAAATACCTAAGATATTTCGCCAAAGAATTATACGATTATAAACGACAATACGATTATTATCCTTCTGAAGAAGTATTGTTCACTATATTAAACAATCATTACCCAATCAATAAAATCGAACCTTTAGCCATTAACGTTCAAATTCATAAATTCTTTAACAAAATCAAAGGAACTGAACCATCAAAAAATGAAGAAACTTTCATTAAAGACAACGCTCTTGATTTTTGCAAAAAACAAGTTTTAAAGAAAGCGATTCTGAAAGTCGATGATTTAATCGAAACCCACTCTTTCAACAACATTGAAAAAGTCATTAAAGAAGCTCTTAAGTTAGGAGCAGACAATGATTTTGGTTACGATTATCACCTAGATGCAGATAAACGCTTTGAGCCTGACCATAGACAAGTGGTTCCGACAAAACACGAAGAACTAAACAAACTTATTGGAGGTGGTTTAGGTCGTGGTGAATTAGGTATTATTCTAGGTGGTTCAGGTGTAGGAAAAAGTCAATTAGCATGTGATTTCATAGGTTTTCCAGTTTCTCAAGGTTACAACGGTGTTTATTACACTATGGAACTCAGAGACACTGTTATTGGTCAAAGAGTGGATGCAAATATCACAGGAATTGATGTTGATGATTTAATTTCTCGTAAAGATGAAGTTATTGAACTTATCAAGAATGTTCCAGGCAAGTTAATAATCAAAGAATATCCACCAAAAAGAGCAACAGTCACAACTCTTGAAAGACACCTTGAGAAACTTATTTCATCTGATATTTATCCAGACATAGTAATTGTCGATTACGGCGATTTATTATTAGGTCAAAGTCCAAACGGCGAAGTTCGTCATAATTTAGGTAACATTTTCGAGGACTTAAGAGGTATGGCAAAAATCTATAATGTTGCTGTATGGGCTTTAACTCAGTCGAACAGACAAGGTTCTCAGGTTGCTGTGTTGACGATGGATTATATTGCAGAAGCGTTTAATAAAGTGTTTTGTGCAGATGTTGTTTTGGGTTTATCAAAGTCGAACATTTCTCTTAATAAGAATAGAAACGGTCCGACAGGCGATATTTTGCCTATTTTGATGAACACGGCAAATACGAGTATAACGGTTTTTCCACCAACAGATGAAGACCCTGAAGAACTGAATGAAAAATATAAGCAAAGAATGGTTAAAGAAACGTCTAAGAAGTTGTTAGATAAGTTTAATAAGTTGCAACAAGAAGAAATTAAATAAAGAGGTTGTTTTTATGAATTCAATTGATATTATGTCCGATATTGTACACCATATGAAGTATGCAAAATATATTCCAGAATTAAACAGAAGGGAATCTTGGGAAGAAACGGTTTCTCGAAATAAAGAGATGCACATTAAAAAGTTTCCTTTCCTGAAGGAAGAGATAGAAGAAGTTTATAAATTAGTTTATGATAAAAAAGTTCTTCCTTCTATGAGAAGTTTTCAATTTGCTGGAAAGCCGATAGAAACCAATCCAGCTAGAATGTACAATTGCGCGTTTTGCCCTATTGATGATTGGCATTCTTTTGGTGAAATTATGTTTTTGTTATTGAGTGGTTGTGGTGTAGGTTTCTCAGTACAACATCACCATATTGATAAACTTCCTTATATCAAAAGGCCAATTGAAAGAAAAAGAAGGTATTTGATTGGTGATAGTATTGAAGGCTGGTCTGATGCAATAAAAGCCTTGATGAAGTCTTATTTTTTCGGGACTTCGACTATCGTTTTTGATTATTCTGACATTAGAAAGAAAGGCGAACGTTTGGTTACAAGCGGAGGAAAGGCACCTGGACCACAACCTTTGCATGATTGTCTGCACAACATCAAAAAAATTCTCGAACAAAAAAAGGATGGCGAAAGATTATCTTCCTTAGAAGTTCATGACATTGTTTGTTTTATAGCAGATGCAGTTCTTGCTGGTGGTATTCGTAGAGCAGCGTTGTTATCTTTATTTTCTTTTGATGATGAAGATATGATTTCTTGCAAATATGGTGATTGGTATATTCACAATCCTCAACGTGGTAGAGCAAACAATTCAGCAAATGTTTTAAGAAGTCAAATTAAGAAAAATGAATTTTATGAATTTTGGGAAAAAATCAAACATTCAAGGTCTGGTGAACCTGGAATTTATTTTTCAAACAATGAAGAAATGGGCATTAACCCCTGTAACGAAAAGGCCCTTCTTAAAAATCAATTTTGCAATTTAACTACAATAAATGTTTCAGATATTTTAACTCAAGAAGAATTTGAAAACAGAGTTCGTGCTGCAACATTTATAGGGACACTTCAAGCGTCTTACACAGATTTTCATTATTTGAGAGATATTTGGAAAAAGCATACTGAAAAAGAATACCTTTTAGGTGTATCAATGACAGGAATCTGCAATGAAAACTTTCTAAAGTTAGACATTGAAAAAGGTTCTGAATTGGTACTGAAAGTGAACAAAGAAGTTAGTGAAAAAATCGGAATTGGATTGTCTGCTAGAAGTTGTTGTATTAAACCTGAAGGAACATCTTCTTTGGTGCTAGGAACTTCTTCAGGCGTTCATAGTTGGCATTCAAAATATTATATCAGAAGAATTAGAGTTGGAAAAAATGAAGCAATTTATGATTACTTAAAAAATAATCATCCTGAGTTAATTGAAGATGATTATTTTAAACCTCATTTACAGGCTGTTATTTCTATTCCTGTAAAAGCACCTGAAGGAGCAATTACAAGAGATTCAGAAAACTTCGATGATATTCTTAATAGAGTTGCTAGGTTACATAAAGATTGGGTTCAACCTGGACACCGTAAAGGACATAACACAGACAACGTTTCTGTTACGGTGTCGGTGAAGGATGATGAATGGAATGACATCGGTGATTGGTTATGGAACAATAAAAATTATTTCAACGGAATGTCGGTACTTCCTTGGGATGGAGGAACTTATATTCAAGCACCGCTAGAAGAGTGTTCAGAAGAAGATTATGAAAACATGATTCTAAAGTTAAAAGACGTTGATTTGAAAAAAGTCATAGAACTTGAAGATAATACAGATTTGCAAGGTGAAATTGCTTGCGGCGGTGGTGCTTGTATGCTGTAATAAATTTTCAATTCTCAATAATTTAGAAAAACCTCTTGACATTTGATAATTTTTTTGATAAGATTGTTGGTATGTCATGAGGTTTTTTAATGTTCTTTACACTTTATCCACAAGAATCAACAATATGAAACAAATAAAAGATTGCTATATTGCATCACCAAATCCAAAAACAAAAAGTAAAAAATATGAATTATGGGTTGAAAAAAACAACACCATAAGAATCTTTTTGAACGAAGGAAATATTTGTCATTACACAATAACAGACGTAATAGGTTTTTCCGGTATAAAGAAATTAAACCACACTATTTTGAGAAAAAAAGGAAAGAGAAAATGACTGAAAGTAAAACAAAACAACAACGATTGGCTGATTATGTAAGAACAATGTACGCTTATGAAGAACAAATGAAAGATATTCGAGAGGCAAAAAAAGATACAAAGCAAAGTTATATTGACAATAATTGGTTAACAAAAGAAGATATTAAATTGGCGATGAAAATCTCTAAACTCATTGATGAAGATGTAAAATTAGAAGAAATTGAAGAAGTTTATGAAGTTTTAAAAAATGCGTAAAATATCTGAGTGTTATGAGAAAGCTGACAATTTCATGTATAGATACTTTATGGATAAAGGAAATTTTTATTATGGTGGTCAATCGTTTTTTTCTTTATCTGTTAATTGTGACAAAGAAATAGAAATTAATCGAAAGTACAATATCATTGTGATTAAAGATAACATTGGTCAACAGTACAGACGCATTAAACCCACCAAATCTCAATTCTAAGAGTGATTGTTGTGTTTTCTATATCTGAGTTCGTTTTGTTGAATAATCAACGTTAGAATTCATCTGAGAGGTTATAATGAGAGATATATCGAAGTGTTATAAAAGACTGAAAAAGCGAGAAGATATTATTGAACATGGTGACATAGTAAATTACAAACATGCAACAAATTTTTATCTAGATGGTTTTTCTTTACATTGTTTAAAATATGTTTCTGAAATAATGTTACGTGAAAATATTTTTTGTAAAACCGGAGAAAAAGTTTGGAGCAATAATCTCTTCAGAAGAGTTAAGCCATGAGAAAAATATCTGAATGCTATAAACAGAAGACAAAAGGTAAAGTAGAAAATAAAGATATTGTTGTTTATTATAGTTCATTTATTCTGATTGCGTTAGATGACTCAGAAATTCTTTTTAAGCAAAACTCTCGCAACCCTGATGGATTTATAGATTATCATGATGATGGGCCTAGATGCGAAGATGTAGACAAATATCCTTACAGAGATTCTTGGAAAGTTTTCAAAAGGATAAACAATGAGAAACATTAAAGATTGTTATAAAAAATGCAAAGGAAAAGATGGCTTTATTTTAAAGTCGGATTTGTATATTACTGACAATAGATATTCAGTAAGTTTAGCGTTGATAAAAAGTCACCTTAAAATCAGAAGGTTAGGCGATGGAAAGATTAGAGTCCGTCCTCAAAACAGTTCTGCATTTTATCATAGATGTACAAATCCTATTATTGAATTCATTCGGAGAGTTAAATGAAAGATATAAAGAAGTGTTGTAGAAAATTATCATCGTCTAATACAATTAAAGAATATGATTTTGAGTTTATTAAGAATCAAATATTGACAATCTTTGAAAAAAACGGAAATATCAGAGCAGTGAAGAATAACAACTTATGTTATTCAAAAACCTGTACTTATTCTGTTCAAGTGGGAACGAGTGTTGACCATTTTAGTTTATACAGGAGAAAAAGAAATGAGCGATAAAGTAAAATATATTCCGCAAGGTTCATTGATTTTATTAGAAAGGATAAAATCAACTGAGAAAAAAGAAAGCACGTTAATTAAGACAACTGAGAAAAAAGAAGAGTATGTTGTTTGCAAGGTTTTAGAAGTCGGTGAAAAAGTTGAAGGAACATATAAAAAAAATTCTAAGGTTCTTGTTTTGAATAGAAATATAGAAACCTGGAATAATTTATCTTGGTGTCATTCTTCAGCAATTCTAATGGAAATTAAATGAGAAACATTAAAGATTGCTATAAAAGACTGAAAGTGAATGAAGATATTGTTAAACATGGCGATATGGTAAATTCTTCATACAATACAAATTTTTATTTAAACGGTTATTCTTTACATTATGGAAAAAGTTCTTCTAAAGTTACATTAAGTGAAAAAAATCCTTATAAAATTGGGATTAATGCTTGGACAAATTCTTTATTCAGAAGAATTAAGTCATGAGAAAAATATCTGAGTGTTATAAAAAAGGTAGAAGAGTAAGAAGAAGAAATGGTGTCTTTGTTGTTGAAGATAGTTTAGATAGTTCTGTTTTTATTTGTTTATCTAGAGAAAAATCATCAAATGCGGCTTCTTTTTATGGTCACGCAGGTATAAAATTTGTTAAAAGTTTGATATATCTTCAAGATACAAAAGAGGTTGTAATAGACAACATTTACAATTACGATAAGAAAGATTTTATCAAGAGAGTTAAGTCGTGAGAAAGATAAAAGATTGTTACAGCAAACATACACATTTAGAAAATTTAACAGAACAATATTCTTTATTTGTTTCTAAATTCACGACTTGCATAAGTTTAAAACATGAAGAAATAAAACATGAAAATTTTCATAACAGCATTGTTGTTGGAAATAAAAGTTTCTTTAACTATAAAAGGGTAAAATAGTGGACAATATTATTTTTAACAGTGAAAACAAAGTAACATTGATTGATACGGCTGGTGGAGACAAATCTCACTGTCTTTCAGCTTGGTGTTCTACATTTGAAGATTTAGGTTTAACATTGCCTGATAAAGTAGAAAACAGAATTGATTACATGTTTTCTGAAATCGTAAAAACAAAAAAGAAAACACCTCAAGAATTGCTGAACATGTTATTTGATAATGTTCATGGAACACCATTTGAGAAAAGTTACATTCATTATCAAATCGAAACAGACATTTCTTCACACATTCACCTTTTAAAACACAGGGTAGCTGTCTCAGTTAACTCTGCATCTGCACGTTATAAGAGATTTAAGAATTATAAAGTTCATTTGCCTGATGATTGGCCTGATGAAGAAAAAGAAAAACACCAACAGTTTTTTGTTACGTGTGTTGAAAATTACGAACGTTCATTTAAATCTTTGTTGAAGCATTATGAAGAAAGCGGTATGGTTCGTAGCGATGCGATTAAAAGAGCGAAAGAGACTGCAAGATATTATTTACCTTATTCAAATAAAATAGTTTGCGATGTTTCTTTTAATTGGCGTTCTTTTTATCATTTTTTGGGATTGAGATATTCTGTTCATTCTCAGAAGGAAATCAGAGACATTGCTGAAAAGTGTTTGAGAGAGATTGTTGATTTAAGGTTTGATGATTTTAAGTATACTTTAAGAGCATATCGATTGTTAGATGAAAATAATGAAATTGTAAAACCTTTTAAGAAACATTTTGTTGTTGTGGAATAAATTATGAGAAATATAAAAGACTGCTATCGAAGGTTGAAAATAAGAGAAGATATTATTGAAGAATATGATTTTTTTGCTTTAACAAAAAATGGTTGTGCGATTTATAATAAAGGAAAATCAATTTGTAAAAACCATATAAAAATTTACTTGTCTCGTGGTTATTCAGGTAAAGGATGTTGGTCATCGAGGATAATTCGGAGAATTAAATGAGAGAAATATCAAAATGTTATATTAAAAAGAAAAATGGTGAAAAACTTTCTTTTTATGATTTGCAAATATGGACTGATATAGATTCCATTAGTATTTTTGATAAAAAAAACAATTTCGTGGAATATCATTATGGTACAGAATTTAAAATTTTAGATTATTGGAATCCTGATTTTTCACTTATAGACGAAGGTATAAAAACGTATAAGAGAATTAAATGAACGAAGTAACTTTAGACGAAATAATCATAGGTTCGTCAATAGAAGCTCACCTTTTTTCATTGCTAAAAAATATTCCAATTATCTCAAATAAAAAAAAATACTTTGAATTTGAACATTATAAAGAAATTGTTGATTTAGATTTATTAAACATTTTTAAACAACAACACACCTTTAAAACATCAAAAGGTGAAGAAATATTTGGCGTTAATAAAATTTTATTATACAACGAATTGATTTTTTATAACGGTCTTGAAGGTAGATTGTTATTTGGAGATTCAATAAAAAACATTGAGCATTATTCAGATAACATTATTCAATGTCAAACAAATCAAGGTAAAAACATGTTGATAAAATATACTAAGTTGTATATTTTTGATAATACAAATATAATAAACCTGAAGAAAGATATAATAAAAACAGAACAACCTTATTTTGTAGTTTATGATTTTTTTAAACATAGTGGAACTTATGAATCATATAGAAAATACGATATTTTTTATTTAGATGATTATACTTTTCCAAATAAAATAATCACATACAAAAAAAAGAAAGATAAACGAAAGAAAGTAACAGGTTATCATCCTGTTTGTATATCTGAAGTACCAATATCTGAAATAAACAAAGAAGAATATGAATCATACAATCTTCAATTGTTTATTCCAGAATTATTTGAAAAAGAAGGCTTTATGCCAAAAATGAGGAAAACTTTTTCGTTGCTTCATACAGAACGTATAAAAACCAAAGTCAACAATTCTAAGTTTTCTTCAGAAGGTGATATTTTTTTTGTGTATTCTTCGATAAAAGACTTGCTTGACGAAGAAATATGTGATAAAAGAAAAAGAGAGATAGAAAATTTATCAAGGAAGTTTTCATGCCATTAAAAAGAGAACAAGATATAATAGATAGCGGAAAATCAATTTCCGTTTCAGATATAGATGTTGTATCTAAAAAACCACCTAAGTCAACTTATGTCGGCATTATTCCGGCTGATGGTTTAAAGTCTACCTTTGAACATCCGTTTCCACCTTGCCTGTTACCTGTTGGTAAGAATATAAACTTACTGGAAGCATCTGTGATGGATTGTATGTGGTTCAGATGTAGACAGATTTATATTGTTGGATATAGAGAAAATCTGAAACTCTATAGAAAGACAATTGGCGACCATGTAAGATTGCCACACTCTATGTATGAACGGAAAATGGGAACTTTTCAGCCTGTTCATCATGTTCCCATTTATTACGTTCCTATTCATCCAAAAGACAGAAAAAAGAGAGATAGTTTAGCTTGGTCTGCTCTTTATGGTGTGATAACTCATAAAAGAGTGGTTCATTTTCTTTCTGAGTTTTTAAACAGAGATGGATACTTTTTTTCTTTTCCTTTTGGAATGTATAATCCTTACAGAGTAGATGTCTTCAGGTCAAAAATAACAAAATTCAACAATTTTTTCTTTAATTTCGAAGGAAAAACAGTTCGAGACGGACTTTATTTGCCGTTTTACTTAAACAACAAAGAGTTCCCAAGATTGCTGAAAAATGTTAGAAAGAAAATGATAGAAGATGGTTTTTTTCGTGAAGAATCTATTCGAAATGAATATACACTTAAAGATGTCTTTAATTTAGTGCCACCCAGGAAAGATGATGTTTCTCCATTTTTACCATTCTACAACGAAATAACAACTTGGGAGCAATATACTGATTATTTGTTCAAATGCAAACAATTAGATTTTTCTCTAGTAAAACCAAGATTATTCAAACCCAATAGAAATCTCCAAAAACTTTATTAACAAGGTAAAACAATGAATAGAGTTCATTCTTCCCTTCCTTTCTTTAATTTGCATTCACATGACGGTTTAGGTTCTCCTTATGATGGAATGGGTTTCCCAAAAGAACACATGGAGTTTGTATGGCAAAATGGCATGGATGGCATGGCTTTTACAAATCATGGAAACATGTCTTCTTTTTCGTTTCAAAGAGAACATGCTATAAAAATGAACAAAGAAGGTCGTGTTCACAAACCTGTTTATGGTGTTGAGGCTTATTATATTGACGATTTAGAAGAGTGGAAATTGGATTATGAAAAGGCTAAAGAAGACAAAAAAAGAAGAAAAGAATTAGAGAAAGAAAAGAAGGGTATTGTTTTCGAGGAAGAAGAAAGAGGTGTCACAGGTAAAATACGAGGTAACGCTCACTTCCTTCTTTTAGCTCAATCAAAAAAAGGTTTGCATAACTTGTTCAGATTGGTTTCAGAAAGTAACAATCCAAACAAAGATTATTTTTGGAGAAAACCAAGAATCGATTTTAATTTGTTAAAGGAAAATTCTGAAGATATTATAACATCAACGACTTGCATTTCTGGTGTTTTTGCTAAAATAATTTGGTCAAATCCAGAGTTGTCTAGAGAAGAACTGAAGACATTGATGCGTCCATATTTGTGGAAGTTTCTTGAGTTGTTCGGGAACAATAGATTTTTTGGAGAACTTCAGTGGAACAACATTCCACAACAACACACATTGAATCAATGTATCATTGAACTTTCTCAAGAAAATAACATGAAGTTGATTTCTACAGTAGATTCTCACTATCCAACACCAGAAAGTTGGAAAGAAAGAGAATTGTTGAAGAGACTTGGTTTTCTTTCTTACAACAAGAAGCCTGAATGGATTGATAAACCAATGCCTAAAACAACTGATGAAATTGGTTATGAATTATATCCAAAAAACGGAGACCAAGTTTTTGAGAGTTTCAAAAAATATTCAAAAGAATGCAATGTTTCTTATGATTCAGAATTGATTAAACAATCCATCAAAAACACTTACGAAATTGCTCATGAATTAATTGGCGATGTAGAGATTGAAACCACTATTAGTCTACCGTCTTTTGTCCGTAAAGACACAAATAGAACGCCAGATGAAGAATTGCGTAGTTTGGCTGAAAAAGGATTGCGAGAAAAACAGCTTGACACAAAGCAAAATTATGTAGAAAGATTAAACGAAGAACTTGATATTCTCAAGGAAAGAAACTTTTCTGAGTATTTTCTAGCAACCCTTGGAATTGTAGAAAAAGGAAGCGAGATTATGCTTCTTGGCAATGGCAGGGGTTCAGCAGCAGGTTCTTTAATCGCTTATGTTTTGGATATAACAAAAATTGACCCCATTGAATGGAATTTGTTGTTTTCTCGATTTCTTTCTAAGTTTTCTTCAGGGATGCCAGATATTGATTTGGACTTTTCAGACAACGACAAGATGAAAGATGTTTTGGTTGATGATTGGGGTTCTCAAAATGTAGCTTTGATTTCTAACTGGAATCGCATGAAAGTTAAATCATTGTTGAAAGATATTGCGAAGTTTTATGAAGTACCTTTTGAAGAATCTAACTCTGTAACAAAAGTTATGGATGAAGAAGCGGTGAATCTTGCTAAACAAAAAAACAACATCACAGCAGGTCTTTATCATCCAACCTGGAAAGAATACAAAGAATTCTCTCCTACATTGCAGAAGTTTATCGAGAAATATCCTGATATTGATGAATTTTTACCTAAACTGCTAGGGGAAGTTCGTTCAGTTGGAACACATGCTGCTGGCTTGGTTTTATCTGAGAACTTAAATGAAAAAATGCCTTTGATTCGGAGAAGTGATAAAGAAAAAGCTCGGTCTTATTATCAAACTCCATTTTCCGAAGGTCAAGCGGTTAGACACTTAGAACCTTTGGGTTTTATTAAGTTCGATATTCTAGGTCTTGAGAGTTTGGCGATGATTGAAGACTGTATTCGTCAAATTCTTCAGAATAGATATGGTGTCGATAATCCAACCTTTCAGCAAATAAAACAATTTTATAACGAAAATTTACATCCCAACGTAATCAACCATAACGATAAAGAAGTTTACAAAAGTGTGTTTCATGAAGGCAAATGGGTTGGAATCTTCCAATTTACTCAATCTGGAGCACAAAAATATTGCCAACAAGTTAAACCTCTTTCTATTGAAGATGGTTCAGCGATAACATCAAACTTCAGACCAGGACCGTTAGGTATTGGTGCTCATGAAGTTTACGACGCTAACAAAAAGAATCCTAAAAAAATTAAGTATTTTCATAAGTTACATAAAGAAGTTGTGGAAAATACTTATGGAGTTTTGGTTTATCAAGAACAGATTGCTGAGTTATGTTATAAATTATCGAAAACTATGACATTAGATGACGGCAACAATTTTCGCAAACTTCTGACAAAAAAAGGTTTGTCGGAAGATAAAATGACAAAATTGAATGAATATAAGAGAGATTTTTTAGAAGGTTGTATTGAAAAGGGTGTTTCAAAAAATAACGCTGAAGACCTACTTAACTCCATGATTTCATTTGCCTTTTATGGATTTAATCGTTGTGTGTCGGGTGATACTAAGTTTTATAGAGTTGGTGCGAACAAAGACAAGAAGAATTATTCTATTGGTGAATTATTTGAAATAAGAAACAATTGCGATTACAAAAAAGGTGATACAAAAATATTGAACATGCGTTATAAATTAAAGAGAAACGGTTATGGAACTGCGTGGTCAATGAATGAAAAAGGTCGGTTGGTGAGAAACAAGATAAAGGATATTTTTTATTCTGGAGAAAGAGATGTTTATGAAGTTGTTTTGAAGAACGGAAGTAAAATTGAATGTACAGATAATCATAAATTTCCAACCAACAAAGGCAAATTAGAACTTAAAGATATTAAGGTTGGTGATTGTCTGTAT
>Ga0099846_1000109_pt1 | contig 30978 bp, 56 predicted proteins | sample CB_VirMetaG_FD_78180 | JGI IMG/M metagenome (GOLD analysis project Ga0099846, IMG submission 78180) | Freshwater to marine saline gradient viral communities from Chesapeake Bay - CB_1504_1 Viral MetaG | ecosystem: Environmental > Aquatic > Marine > Coastal | place: USA: Chesapeake Bay... | reverse complement strand
TAATTTCTGAATATAGACGCTTAGTATCGTTGTGACCGCCTTTGGTTAAGTTACTACGTGATTGTTGTATCACGTAATCCCTAAACTTTTCAAGCGTCTTTTGTGTGTGTTCTAAATTCATTTAGCAAATAGTCATATCGTTACCACATTCAATTCCAAAAGTCAAAGTCCAGCCTACTATTTTATTTTCAAATCTATCGCTGAAAGCTTCAAAATTTACATTTCCATTTAATTCATAACCTAAATCGCAAAGAGCACCTCTACGTAAAGAAGCGATTAATCGATTACCTATTTCAAATTGACTATTTAAAATATCCGCTTCGTTATCGTTATTATAAAAAACGTCATAATTTGCATCTTTTGATATATCACAAACATCCATTAATAAAACGGAAACGTTAAATACATTTGTATTACCGCTTTTGCTTTGCGTTGCTGTATTAACAACGATGTGAGCTAAAGGAAATATTGTAGCCTTATTCACGTCGACGTTGAAAATATCGCCTTGTGAAACGTTATTAATTATTCCATCCTGTAAAAGTGAATCTTTTAAAACTTCGGTTATTTGATAATAGTTATTCATTTTTTTTGAGCATTGATTGTTCTATTTCTATTTTTTCCTTTTCAAATGTTAGGAACGTTAAAGCACTTGTAAGTTGTAATCTGGAAACTTCATCAAATCTTCTAATATCAGCTTGAGCGAGAGCATAGAAAGAGCTATACCATCCCCACTTAACTCCGAATTGTGCTTGTCGATTAAAGCTTTCACCTGCGGATTCTCCTCCAAATAATTCAGAGAACTGAGTAATAATTCGTTGCTTAAATTGTAAAAAAAAACCATTGCACCAAAAACTACATCCATTGGCATATGTTTCATTACATCGCAATAGGTTATAGTTCCGTTATATTGTTCGATTAGATATTTATCTTTTGACTTGTCGGTAATCGGTCGGTATAAAACAGCCATTGCATTATGCATCTTATCGATTTTACAAAAGTAATTATCCAAGTCGCTGAACTCTCCTAAACTAATTTCGTCAAGGTTTGGAATAAAACCAAAGTTTGTATTTCCTAGTTTAAAAATAGTTTGCAGTTTATGGTCTTGAGTAAACATCGCATTGATACTTGTAGTAATTTCGTTCACGTCTTTTAACGACATATTAGAGGCAACACTCAAAGGTATGTTGCAGAATATCTCTAGCATTTTTAATTGTAGAAAATTGCCCTCCTCGTTCTTTTCAGATATAGAAACAAATCTTTGGTACTGCTCCAAAGTGATTTCATTTAACGAGGTTGGAATAGTGATTTTAACTTTCATAATTATATAACGTTTTAATTGTTTTTTTGTAGTACTAGTAGATGAAATAACTTCCTTTGTTTGGATTTGATAGGTTAAAAAATACATTGTACCGGATAGCATCGATGCTATGATTGAAATTATCACATACCAATCCTGACTTCTTATCTGAATAAATGTAATTGTTTAACTCCTTTGCTATGTTTGTCGAACTTGGCTCAACTATTAATTCATAATCCTGCATTAATGCGATTCCAGCGCTTATACTTCCTGCTCCCTTTTCAGTTGCTTTGATATTACAACCGTTGTTTTGCATTTCAGCAATCAAACGAGGTTCAGCACTATCCGCAATTATTAATTTATCACTACAAATCCTTTTATTTATAATTGATATTTCGGACGTTGTTAATTTTGGTTTATAAAGGTGTTCAAATAAATAGATTTTCTTTTTATTTTTATCAATTGCAACCTCAATAAGTGTAGTTGGATCGATACTAAATCCAAAATCTTGACCAAAAGAAGTTTGTAAATTGTCGGGGTTAAATTCTCCAAAACTCCAATTTGTAAAAACAACTCCTTCAGCTTTGTCTAACCAACCTCCAAGAATAACGTGTTGAAACTTTTTGGGGTTGCTTTGCTTTGTGAGTTCTATTTGATTTATAAAACTTTCTGAAAGGTTTTCTTTGTTATCCAAATAGGTTGTATGGATATAAGAAGTGTCTCCATTGATTAAATTAGAACCCTCTTTTATTCCTTTGCTTTCGTAGAAACGATTGTAAATAAAATGTTCTTTTGTTGTTGGATTTAGAATTAAGATAACTCTATTTTGTTTTTGTTGGTGCCGTATAGATAAATCAATTTTATCGAATATGCTTTCATCTACCAACTCCTCAGCTTCATCGAGTACCCAAGTAGTAACCCCCGAAATAGATTTTAAGTTAGCCGTTTGAGTTCCGGAACTTGTTTTAATACCTCTAAATATTATTTTAGATCCAGTTCTTAAATTAATAATTTCATCTTTTGTAATACTAAAATCATGGTGTAAATCTTGCGTTTCTATTTTATCAATAAATTCTGGAATAATAGAAATGTGAGCAGAAGTTAAAGTATAACGAGTAAACAAAATTATATGTCCTACTTCATAAGTAAGCATAAGTAAAAAGGAGTTCACGGAATATGATTTTCCCGAACCCCTTCCCCCCGAAATTATAAAGTATCTACTATCTGAAACGAGTAGACTATATTTGTTGTTTAGGTTTATCAAAAGAGAATAAAGATTTAATATCGAAGTCGTTTATATTATGCGTCGTTTCGATTGTTTCCTTTGGTTTACCGAATAAATGTTCAGCTATAAAAATCTGACCTCTTTGGCTATTGTATAAATCCTTTGCAAATTCTATTTTAGCTTCTTCATCTGTTTCAACTGATTTAAGGCTTTTTAAGGCACTTAAAAATATATCATTAACTCTTTGTTCAGAAGCTACAGATTTACGCCCTGCGTTAGCCCTTGCGCCTCCTCTGGTATTCTTTACTTCTTTTTCTTTATCCATCTGAAATAAATTTGTTTATTCAAAAGATTCTATCTCTTTTTTAATATCTAATAAGTACATTGTTTTATCAAATGATTCATTTAAATCACCTGTTATAAATTGCTTTGAAAATTCCAAAGCTATTAATGCACATTTTTTCATAGCTGGCAATCTATATTCTAATTCTAATTCACAATCATTATAACTATCCCAAGCAGGAACTAAAGATTGATATTTATAAATTAAAATTTTTGCTATTTCTTTTGCTTCCATAATTTAAATTGTATTTCCATCTTCTTTGTGTGTATCGTAAACTTTTCTCAATTCGTTAACCCTATCTCTCCAGCAACTAGCACAACTCGATTGCTCTAATTTAGTTCCGAAAACTCTTTCGTAAATTTCGATTAACTTATATTGTTGATTTATTGAAAGTTCGTTTAGAAACTTACTAAACAAAATCGTTAAATAGTTGTAATCGTCCTCTATTAAACAATTTGGTTTAGCGTACGGAAACAATCTGTTTAGCGTTTCTTTTCGCTTACTACATCCGCAGTCAAATCCACTTAACTCTACAAGCTTTTTAATTCCTGTAGCTTCGGTAATCTTTTCAATTGTATCACCTAAGCCTATTGATTTTTTTGGTCGTCCTTTTGCCATTCGTTTTTTATTTTAGTGTTACACTTTTGTATCGTTGTGAAAATAGTTTTTAAACTTATTTTTGTTTCTTTTGCTATTTTTCGCATTGTCATTTTTTCATCATAATAGAGAAAGAAAATCTCTTTATCGAACCAATGAAAATCGTCTACTATTTCTAAAACCTCGTTTTGATTTTCAATTTCAGTTATTATATTAACCTCGTCAATTGATACTTTTATAATCTTTTTTTGCTTTCGGTGTAAATCCATTGCCAAACTTCGCAAGGTTAAAAAGAAATAACTTTCATTAACTCTTTCTTTCTCTAAGCATTTTATGTATGCCTCTTGTACTACGTCCTCAGCATAGTCTGTTATTCCAAACTGCTTTACAATATTTATCCAGCGATTATGTTGTTTACAAATTTCTTTCAATTATTCTCATATTACAGAAATTTAAATATTCTTTGGCTATTCTATGCGCTTCTTTTAGTTGTCTAATTTCTGCAAAGTTAGTGACTTTTATGTTTACTTCGATATTTTTTGTATAATGAATGTAAATTTGCACGATGCAAATCATACTTTCTATGCTATCCATTGGTAAACAACTCGTGTGTATCTATACCCGTAAATCTGAAAATAGTATTTCGCAACTCCTCTCCTAAATTCTTAGCCATTAATTCGCATTCATCATTTGGCATTTCTTGTTCCGTTTGCAGTTCAAACATTTTGTCCATTAAAGCAGACTGAAATATAAAGATTGCAGCACGAAAACCCTCCTTTGTGAATTCGGGTTTATAGGCAGCAAACTCTAATAAGCTTTTTTCAATTTCTTCTAATATCGGAGATAATTCTTTTCCTATTGCCATAATTAATCTATATTTTCTTCATGAGTATAATGATGCTTACCATTTGAATAATTTTGAGTATTGATTGTTTCACCTTTATTTGTAAAATAATGAGTTCTACCATTATCTCTAAATCTATACATTTTTATTCCGTTAATTTCAAATAAAAACTCTATTTCAAAATCTTTATTTTTACCTAAATACACTTTGCTTTCTGATTCTTTTTTGCAACTAATAAATAAAATTGCAATTGATAATAATAATAATTTTTTCATGTTAATTTCCTTTTTTAATTAAATAATACCACAACCAAATCAATTTTTTTCTTATAAACTCGTATGCAATTAATAATAAAATGTAATTCATAATTGATATGTTAAATAATAATATTCAAAGTTTTTTTTAAAAGTTACCCATTGAGAATAACTAATTATTTTTTCAAAGGTAATGAAAGTTTTTTTATGCGTTGCAACTAATTTTAATTTTGTATCTGGATGCAATGCGAATTGGTTATTCTTTGCCATATTCTTTGATTTTAATATCGTATTGCATTTTTTATTAAAGTTCGGTTTTGCTTTAGATTTCCATTCTGAACAAATGATTTAATTTGTATTTTCATAACAAATTAAATTTTTTCCAATCGTTTGTATTCCATTGTCGAACCGATTTATTCCATAGTTCGTGCTTTATATCCTTACGCAATGTATCTAAAATTTCATTTATGTTTAAAGTTCGTTTTATTGGATCCGTTTTAATTTCTTTAGCCTTTACAATTATCCCTTTGCTTTCTAAATATTTTATTTTTCTGTATGCCGAAAGTTTCTCTTTATTTTTATGATAATTTTTTAATGATATTTCAGCTAGTTCTTTTTTTGTTTTCATTTTAAATATTTTTAAATTTATTAACGCATTCCGAAATTGAGTTATTTAAGGCCTTAAATACATTCTCTTTGCTCCAAATACCTTTTACATATTTTATCATGTCTAAACTATTACTATTGCTTTTAAGTATTGTTTTTTGTTCTTGTTCCTGTTTCTCGTTTAACAACATTCTTTCCATGTGGTCTGTAATTAATCCTAAACTTTGAAAATATTTTGTAAGTTCTAAATTATTTAAATCAGTTGCTATATTTTCATAATGATACATAATCGGTTTTTTTAGTTCATCCTGTAATTTTACATTCGCGAATTTAATATCTTTATAAAACTCAATTTCATTTCTTAAGGCATAACAATATAGTTTTGCAAATAATTCATTTTCTTTAATTGTTTCCTGTTTTTGTTTATTAATCCAATTTACTAAAAATTTTACACTATCAATATCGTCCTGATTAATTGTAATTTTAGATTCATTTGGCTTTACATTTTCATTTGTAAATCTCCAATTAATTCTATTTATAGCATTCTCGAAATTCATTATTTTTTTTGTAGACATTGGGTTTTTTTGTTTAGTGGTTTTTTACTTTTTTTATTTTACTAGCAGGTTAGTTTTACGCCCCTTATAAGGGCGTAAAAAACCACCTAGTTTTTTTGTAATTTAACCTAGGTTAAACCAGTTGGTTTTTATAATTAATTTTATTAAAATGGAGCTTCATCTTTATCGATATTATCAAAATTATAATCTAGATTTTCAATAATTCCATTTGTATTTTCGTTCTTAAATTCTCCTAAAAAGTATTCAGAAAATCCATGTGATCCAGTTTTTAAAATCCAATCATTATCTATAAATTTAGTTAATAATTTCTTTGCAATACTTTCTCCTATGTTTTCGCTAAATATTTTTTCATAGTTTAAAATAATAGCGCTTATTAATTCACCATACCTGTAACCTAATTTATCTGGAGTTTTTGAATATGTAGTTGTTAATATTTGAAATAGTTGGTAGTCAGGTTTTTCGGTTTTTTGTGATTTTTTACCCATTAATTTATTTTGAGTAATTTCAATTTCACTTATAATCGGTATTCCGTTTTCATTTATTTTAAATTCAAATGCTTCTGGTTTTCTATTTCTACTCGCTAAACTTTGTACTATTCGATTTGAGTCGTTTTCTTTATCAACTGATACTCCAATTACTATTTCGCTTTTATCCTGTAATTTCGTACCTAAATGGCCTTTCATTTTTGTTTGTAGGTCGTTTGGGTTTTGGTGTATTACATTTAAAATGTGACAATTGTTTTCGGTTGCCCAAATTCTTAAATTTGTCACTAGTTCGTCTGCCTCTTTTAAGTTGTTTGTATCCAATGCAAGGTCTGAAATACCATCTAATACTACAAAATCGGGGTTGGTGTTATAAATTAACCATTTAACATACTCTAAACGCTGGCTTGTACTTACGGCATCAAATTGATATACATTCATTTTACTCAATTCTGATTCAAATTCAGTAGTAAGCATTTCTTTAATATGCGAAAGCCCTAGTTTTACGTGATATTTACTTTGTTCGGTATCAATATAAAGAATTTTATCCCTTCCGTTTGGTAATTCACTTAATAATCTATTTTGAAAAACTCCCTTTTTAAGTATTGCAGACAAAATTAATTTGACTAAAAAAGTTTTACCTACTTTTGCTTGAGCTGTAACGCATGATATATTTTCTCTAGTCATTACCATTCTTTTATTTTGTCCATTTACGTCGCAAATAGATAAAACTATTTCAGGCATTGGAACCTCATCTGTAACCAAAACCTTAAATTTTTCTAAACTTTTTTCAATACTTAAATTAACTTCACTTTCTCCAAAAGTTTTAAAAAGCATATTGTATTCCGACAAAAATTCTTCAGGAATTGGAATATTAAAATTATTATATTCACTAACAAACCATTCATATCTAATTTTATAGTTCGGTTGTTTGTAGCCTGTGTCTTCGCTAAAATTATTTGAAACCGCCGGAAGTTCAAAGATATTTATTTCATTATTATTTTCCATAAGTTTCATTTTTTGTTTTAGTTAAATGGCATTTTTTACAAAGCGGCTGTAAGTTATCAATTGAATTTTTACCCCCGTTTGCAATTGGTAGTTTATGGTCAATTTGATAATCTCTTTCTAATAAATTAGTTCTACAAATATTACATTTATAATCAAAATGCGAAGCAATACTTTGTTTTTCAAATTCACTAAAATTCTTTCTCTTTGTTGTTTGGTCAAATTGTTCTTTTTTATTTACAAATATTATTTTTTCTTTTGCCCTCGATAAAGCAACGTAAAGCAATTGATTTGCGTCTTTAAAATTCATCATAAAATAATCATAAACAGGAATTATAACAACATCGTAAGTGCTTCCTTGAGCTTTATGGCATGTAATAGCGTACGGTCTTTTTAATTTAGCAAATGAATTTTGATAGTCGGCAAATCTAGTATTTAAATCCTTTAAAAATGATTTATTTTCATTTAAATTTTTATTTTTTTTAATATGTTCTAAATATGTTTTTCTTTGGCCATAAACACTTTGAGTAACTCCACCGCCATTTTGGCCATATAATCCGCCATGAATATATCTTATTTCTTCAATTTTATTTACTGAATTTTTAACTTTAATTTTATTAAAAATTATTGTTTTTATCATTCCATCTTTAATATAAAATCTTTCATTACAATTTTTTTCTATATTAATAACTTCTATTATGTTGCTAGTATAAAATTTTGTTTCTTTTGAGTTATAAAATTGGTCAAACATTAAAGAATCACCTATATTTATTTCATTTAAACGATAATCTTTTTTCATTGATTTAGTACTTCCAATTAACCAATTAAAATTCAATACAGATAAATTTTTAAAGCAAACTGCAACGCAATTATTTTCTTTTATAATTTCAGTTAATTTTTTATCATGAATATCATAATAGAAAATATCAATATCATTTCTTTTTTTTGTCGCTAAAGAAATTGGATTAATATTAACGTTCATAAATTTTCTGAAATTACTAATCATTTTGCCTAAATCAGAATCAGTTTTTTGTCGGTTTTGAATTGTTAAAGTAAATGTATTTTCTTTTGGAATTGATAAAAATATTTTGCTTACCTGAAAACCATCTTCATTTCTAGTAACATTTTCTCTCTCCTCTTCAATAGGTGGAAGTTGTAAATAGTCTCCTAATAAAATGAATTTACAATCGTTTTTTAATTGTTCTAATAAATTAAATTTTTGAAAACTAATTAAAGAAATTTCATCGATTATTATTAAATCTGGAATTTCATTTTTTGAAGGGAAAGAATAACTAATAGTTTGTTTATTTTCGTGATCCCTTGTAATTTTAAACTTTAAAAAACTATCAATTGTTTTAATAGTTGTAGGTTTAAAGTAATTGCTTTTAAATAAACTATCTTTTAAAACGTTGGTAACTTTGTTTGTAGCTCCTAAAAATAAAATTTTACCTTTATAGTCATGTATGGTATGGCAAATCGTGAAAGTTTTACCAGTTCCACCAGCTCCATAAATTCCAAAGTAACCATTTTGTGAACTATTTAAAAAAGATAATAATCTTTCTTTTAGTTCTTGCTGCTCAATATTTAGCATAATTTTTAAATTAAAAAAACTCCCTAAAATCGCCGCGTCTACTCGGTTCATTTAAGGAGTTTATTGGTTAGAATAACCAGTATCTTAAAGAGGTAGACGTTCTCTAATTGCAAATATAATACTTTTTATTTAATATCAAACATAAATAAAAAAAACTTCCTAAATTAATAGGAAGTTTAATGTTAATCGTCAAATAATGGAGGTAGGTTCTCCTGCTCACTATTTATTTATATTCAACAAATTAACTGCGTTTTTAAAACGGTAAATCTGATTCACTTACTACATCGCCCGGAGCAACCTCTTCAATTACTGGGGTGCTTTCCTTAAGGTTTCCAAAATAAAACTTGTCTTCTTTAGTTGCACCTTTAAAGCTGCTTTGAAAACTCGCAATGTTTCCGAACTTATCTAGTTCATCATTTACCCAAACTTTTACATTTAAGTAAATTTTTCCGTTTTCATTTTTTGTAAATGCTTTGTTTCCAGCTTTGGCTTGTTCCATCAATTTAGAGAAATCAATTGATCCGTAGTAACTTGTTTTTTCTGACATAATATAAGATAATTAAAGGGTTAAAAATTCTGTTTCTTGTTGTTTAGTAATTGTGTATTTTGATTTAATTTGATCCAATGAAAAACCGCCATCTTTGGCTTTTTTTAATATTTCAGTAGTTGCATTTGGTTTAGGTTGTACTGCTTTTTGTCCATCGTCGTCATCTGCACCAACGCAAACAAATGATTGTAAACTATAACGACGTGCGTAGCTAATACCAGAACCTTGAGCCTGTGCGTCGTTTATTTTATTATAAATGATTTCGGTTAAACTTTCTAAACATTCTCCACTTTCGTGCAGTAAAATAGTTTTGACAAAGTTTTTATTGTCTACGTGTACAATTGGTTGTAATACGCTTATTCCGTTGGAGTTTAATATTGGAATAACCGCCTCACGTATAGAATTTAAATCTGCGTATTTTGATTTAAAGAAGGGATTTGTAGCACCTTTTTTCGGGTTGCTCATTTCGGACTGTGCTTTAAGTAAAGCTGTTGCAATTTGTTTCATAAGATAAGATATTTAATTGTTTAAGATTTGTAAAGATATTGATTTAAAATGAAATAGCTAAACTTGATTTTCTTGGGGTTGTTGATACTCTTGGAACTTGATTCCCGTATGCGTCGAACGTATCCTGTTTTAAAGCCATTTTAAGAACCTCAGCACGTTCATCTAAACATCGTTTAAGTTCGGTATAGATTTCATCGTCTGAATAGTTAATAGTGTCCCCGCCGCTTCTAAATGTTCCCTTTAATCCGTATGCTTCAAAGTTTTCTTGTGGGATCACTTTTAAAAGTTCGGTGTTAATTACATCGAGTGCTTCAATCATTCTTTTGGCTTGTGCTAATAACTCGAATTTGTCGGTTTCTCCAGCTTCTAAAATTTCAGTAATAAACTTTTTGCTACTTGACTGAATTTCTTTTTTCGTAGGTACGAAATTTGATGTTTCAACTTCTTGTTGTCGCATCATTAAAAATAAATCTTTAGACATTTTCAGCAGTTGTTAAATTGTTATGTCTTTCATACCAGTAAACAATTGTTTTGCCTTGTTCTGCAATTTTTTCATCTTTCGCTATTAATTGACTTTCTAGTTGCTCAATTAACAACATTTTTTCTTGTAAAATTTTTAATAATGTTTCCATTTTTTTAAATTAAAAAACTCCCTCAATGACCGCCAAGTGCAAAGAGAGAGTAGTTATATTTCAATCTTGGCGGATTTTGTTCTGCAAATATAATACTTTATTTTAATTAAATGCGTTTTTATTTAAATATTTTGATCTTCCCAAAATAATATTGATAAAATAATAGATGCTAAAACATAAATTCTTAAAAAAATAAAAGAAATGCTTATTTTAATAATGCTAAAAGTTATAAAACAAGCACCTAAATATAATACAATACCTACTACTAAAGGTACTATTAAAACAAATAATAAAATTAATAAAAATTCTTTCATAATAAATTAATTTTACTTTCAACAATATAAAATCCGTATTCAATTTTCACATCTGGCAAAGATTTTATTTCTAGTTTTTCCTTTGCTTTTTTAGCTTGTTCCTTTGTGTATTTCATAGTTTGTTTATTTCGGTTTTAACTTCTTTCCAATATTTATAAGGGTAATTAATTTGATTTAAAATACCATTAACTTCAATTCCTAATTCATGTGAATATGGATAACCTGGTCTCCCACTTACTATCTCATCAACTGCTATTAATGCGCATTGTTTTTGCTCGTGTATTGACGGAATAAATATTTCTTTTAAAAAATTATACTTATCAACTAATTCGTCACATTTCTCTTTTGGTGTCATAATCCTTTTTTTATTTTATAAATTTCTAATAGTTCTTTTGCAGTAAACCTATTTATTTTATTTACAATTCCTTCAATTGATTTCTGGTCCTTTCGGTAAGCGTCTATAATATGACAAATATTTTCCATATCGTAGATGGCTATTTCACTAACTTTTTTAATAAACGTATCGAAAACTGAATATACTGCATCCGTAGCATTGTCGTCACGTTCAAAAAATTTATCATAATGGTTTTGCTCCGCTTTGATAAGTTCCACTAAAACGCTATTTAATTTGTTTTTAAGCGACTGTTTATAGTACGGTGTAAACTTTATTTGTTCTAGTTGGTTTAGTGCAATTTGGCAACTCATAACGCTGTTGGTTATTTTATCCTCTATTTTCATTTTCGTATATTTCTAAAAGTTCGTTATCCGTATATCCCCAAGAAACTGAATTTAAACGTTTGTATTTTACTAACCATGTTGAATAGTCAAATAATAATTCTTTTACAAACGCTTCCGTTAAATCTAATTTTTCGGAGTTCCATGTTTCTTTGTTAATTTCAAGTAGTCTATTTCTTATCATATTTTCTATATTTTTCGATTAAACGTTCCGCACTTGCTACGCAAAGTGCACCCATTGTAAACCCAATTCCGTAAATTATAAAGTATTCCATGTTCGGCTCCAGTTAGTTTCTTTAATTTCTTTTAATAACTCCTCGCAAGTCGCATAAGTTTTTTTACTTAAATAGGATTTTCTGCCGTCCTGGCCTAAACAAAGACTTCGCTCCTGTGAAATAGCCCATCTTTCGTAAACGCTTAACTTTGTGTAACGCATTACATCGGCTTCGTATTTCAATACTTCTGTAAATTCTAAAAATGATATCATAATCTTACTTCAATTTGGTTAATTTTTAATTTTTCTATTTCCTTTTCTAACGCTTCAATTCGCATTAGTAAATATTCAATTGTGTTTTCCATCTTATTTTAAATTATTGATTATTGAATTTATACCATTTTCAAAAAAAGTTAGTTCCGTTTGCTTTGCTACATCGTAAAGGAATTGTAAAGCGATTTTAGAAACTCTAATTTTCTTCTCTAGTTCGTTTACATATTCTTTAGCTTCGTTGCTCTGGTCGTCTTGTGATAACCAAAAGTTATCGGATGCGCTTGGCTCGTAGTCAAAATCCTCTGTTGGATCATTTTTATATTTTGTCATAATAAAAATATTTGATATTATTATTCTTTCTATGTAATTCTTTATTTTTAAATATTATATTTTCAGCTTCATCAAAAGTTGTGCACATACATTTTTTCAAAGTATATGACCATTCATATAGAAAATCAAATTTATCTATTGATAACCAGGATCCGAAAAAACCAGATTTTTTTTGTGCTATAAATATTTCATTATTTATACTTTTAATTCTATATTTTGTCATTTTTATAAGTTTTACAAATTACGTCGATTGCTTTTAATATTTCTGGCATTGCTTTTAAAGGTAAAAATCTGTGGAATCTTTTTAATTCCGTTTGCTCCTTCCATTTGTAGGGTCTTCCTACGGGGTTTGTTTTCATACTCGTGTAATTTGGATTAATAAATAACTTAAAATTATCCCCGCAAAAATCAATTGAGGGCGCTTGTGTTGTAGAAAATGTTTCATAGTTTTAGTTTTAAATCTTTAATTATATCTTGACAATCAGAATTAATATTTTTTAAATTATTATTTTCATTTTCTAATTGTTCTAATTCAATTTTTAAATTTACAATTTCTTCAAATAATTTTGTTATTTGTTCAATTAAATAATTTAATATTTCTTTCATTTTTTTAATTTTTTAAGGTTATAAGTTTAAATTTTATTTTTATTTTAAGGTTATATGTTTAAAATTAATTTTTAATTTTTGTTTCGATTAAACATTCTAATTCTTCTAATCCATAAATAATACCATCAAACCATCTTTTATCTCCTTTAGTCATAAAAAATCTTTTAAATGAATTTATTTTTGATTTTTCAATTATTTTTATTTCGTTTTCAATTAATTTTAATATTTGTTCTTTTTGTGTCATTATAATTTATATTTAAAAATTCTATTTTTTGCAAATCCGTTTTCTTTGTCAAAAAAAACTATTTGATTTTCATATCCTATTTCTACTGTTTGACCATAAAATTGGAATGGATTTCCGTTATCTATAAAATCATTAAAATATTTTGGAACTAAAATTATTAAATTTTTACAAAAAATTATTTCAGGAGGGCATTTATTAAAAGCGTCTGATAAAAATTCAAATGCTTTTTCTTGTAACCATTTTTCGTGATTTTCCATATTAATTTATTTTTAAGTTAATCATTGTATTATTAAACATTGAAAAAACTATATTATAAAGTTTTTTTAATTCAATTTCATTAATTCCTTTTATATTAACTTCATATTTATTAAAGTCAAAATCATTGTTTCTTAAACAAGTTGCTTTGTAACCTGAAAATCTTAATGCTTTTGCTACTGCTGTGTGTATTTTGTGAGATTGAATAGTTGTCATAATATTTGTTTTAATATGTTGTTGTTATCTGAGTACAAATATAAAACAATTAATTTAATGCACAACAATTCTAAGTAATTTATATTAATTCTAAATAAAAAACCACATTACACATTTACGTAATATCTTAATTTATTACGTTTTTTGGTAATAAAAAAACCACCCGTTAAGAGTGGTTTAAATAAATATACAGGGTTTCCCACGTATAAAGTATTAACTTGGTTTGGACACCTAATTAAATTTTGTTATAATTAATAACCCTGACCGTAGTTATTAATCGAAGTAAATAAGTTTCACACTCTATTACACTACAAAAGTAAATAAATAAATCCGAACTAAAAAATTAATTCGGATTTAAAAAAAATTAATCATTAAGGGACTCGAACCCTTATCTATTGCAGGACTTGCAACATGCTACCCTTGCCGCTATTCATTCACGGTTACACCAAATGATTAACTTAATTTGTGTGCGAACATTTTTATTATCGTTGTAGGCTTTATAAACTTACAAACTAAACGTAAAAAGAAACCCGCGTTTGTTGTGGCTGGACTACTTGCGTAATCCGTTGCTACTGCATCTAAAGCATTTTTGATTGGTTCTGGAATATTATTCATAGTTAAAATATAAAATGGTTAATTGTTTTTTGTGTTTCAAAATAATTGAACGTTGTGAAACTAGATAATGTATTCTTAAAATTTGTTTTAATCCAGTCCGACGGAGGACTAAACGCCCCGAAGTTTTGATATTCAAATGCCGTGCTACTTGTATGGTCGAATAAAAGTTGATGACTGTCTCCTTTGCTAAATTCTATTTTATAATTATGCAATTTGTACTCATCGATATAGTTTTTAATTTTCTCGATTTGTACGGGATCTAATTTAGGTTTAAACCCAAATTTTAAATTTGTATTGTCTTTCCCGTGGGTTAATATAAAGCATCGATTATTAATAATATAGTGGTCTATGAATTTTCTTTGATTTATAACCTCAATATTGTTTGGATATTTCAATTCGATGTAAGTTTTAAAAGCTGAATTAACAATATACCCAAAACTTCCCGCGTGGTTATCATTACAAATATTTACAAACTTAATAAAATTGTAATGCTGCAGTAACGCATCTACTAAACGGATTTTAAACAATAAAGCAACATCAAAGGCTTTTTGATTATCCATATTTTGCGGTAATTTATGACCGCCCCTTGTAGTTTCTGCATCCCATCCATCTAGGAAGTCCGCCAAATCATTTAGGAATAAAGTATTTGATTTTTTATTTTTGATTATTTCGTTTACAAATATTTCAAGTCTTAAAAATATCTGGTCCTCGTTCCATAAGCCATCATATAAACTATATCCATCTTTGTTGACATCCATACCAATGTGAGTATCTGTAAAAACCGCCCTATCGAATTTAGATATATTTTTAGATTTGTGCTTTATAAAAATAGGCTCAATTTTATCTTTGAAAATACTTAAAAAATCAATTTCCTTTTCAACGTCCGCGATCTTTATCGGCTCGGTAATAACCCATTGTTGGTTTGTAGCTACATTTGTACTAACTCTTTTAATTTGATGGTTAGAAGGGATTTCTATTAACTCCTTTGAGGTTAGTTTTTCAACCTTTGTAATTACCTCTCCATCTTTATTTAAAGTTCTTTTGACTTCTTTAAATTCTGAATTATGTAGATTTCGGAGTTTTAAAAGTTCGTGCTCCTGTTGACTATTTAAGTAGTATTTTGGATTGCTTCCCCATTTATCTTTATTTTTAATTTCTAAACCTAGCGAAATTACCTCAAATGGCTTCAACCTATAAGCTGGTTTTTTCATCTACTTAACGTATAAAACTTGTTTCCTATTCTTTTCTTTTGAAACATAACTCACATGTACCCAAGCGGGGTTGGTATCAGTTCCATATTCGTGGATTAATTGGTCAAAATCTAGGTTTTCCTTTACATAGTCAAAAATCATTTGATTAGTTAGCTTTCCAGCGCCTTGCATATCAATTGCCTGACCTTTTACGTGCTGGCTTGTTTTACTACCACCTACGGCATTATTCAAACGTAAACATCGAAAGAAACTACTTACACGTATAGGTGTTTTAAAATGTTCCCTTACAACGTCAAAAACTCTAATACCTACTAATTGCATATTAATCAATTCTAAGTCGGTAGGAACGTTTAAAATCTTATTTCTAATAGCTGTTTGGCTTGTTGTGGCTTCTTCAAACGTAATGTACTTACTAATGTTTTTCATATCGTGTAATTATTTTAGTTCTTTTTTCGTTTAACCCTTGTAAATTCAAGCTATTGTATTTTATTTTTATTTTATTAAATTTAAAAATATCTACAATAACACAATATCCTAAAATTTCATCGTAATAAAAATCGCCTATTCTCATTTTTTAAATTTTTTATGAATTTCAATTGCTAATAATTTACCAAAGTAACCAAATGCACCCCCTAAAATACCGAAAATTATAACTTTAAACAATTGCTGTGCGTCTTGAATTAATGGATTTTCTGCAATGTAAGTAAATATACTCAATACTGCACCCGAAAATATCGATAAAAAACTATGATTATGGCTATTCATTGCTTTGCTTTTTAGAGTTTCCGAAGTAATAACCAATAACCGAACCCATTAAACCAACTACAGCTATTTTAACGTCATTTTCTGGAGCTGTCCAGCCTAAAATATATAAACCAACGGCTATAATTATCAAGGCTATTACGCCTTGTATATTAGTTTTTTGTATCATATCCTAAAAATCCGTGCTTTGGGTTGCTAACTACAATTTCATTCTCTTTAAAATCAATTTCTTGCTCACTCATAACATCGTAGTGATACCCATCTGCAAATATAGGCTTAATTTCTTCGGTAGGTTGATTAATACAAATTTTACCAAGTTCAACAATTGCGTGAATTCCCTCTCCAAAAGTTAGGACTTTTTGTTTATCAATTGTTTGTTTTACATAAACTCCTTTGTCTAGTAAATTAGATATTGCTGTTTCTTTGTCTGAGTATTTTAATTTTGATATTTTCATTATGCGTAAATTAAATTAGTTTTATTTTTATATCTTCCATTTAAAATATGTCTTAAATTAGACACTTTTATTCCTATAACCTTACTTGCTTCCATAGTATCTTCATAAAAAATACCATTTTGAGTATCTAAAACTATTTTTTTAGCTTTATTTGCGATTTTTTGTTTAGTTTCTTCAGAGTGTGTATAACCTTTTTTTGATAAAACTCTTTTTTGTACGTGTTTATCTTTTTGTTTTTTACCTTTATTAGAAATACTCATTTTTTTTCTTACTTCTATGCAAAAAACTGCTTTTTTATCTGTTGTTTTAGTTAGTATGCAATTTAATCCATCTGTAGTTGCATTATAATATTCTTGCCAATATCTCTCACGATAATTTAATTGTTCAACAATACATTCTTCTAATATTTCAATTTTATGATTTTCTATTCCATATTTTAAAATAGAATTAAATATTTTTGGTTGTCCATTACAATTTTTTTGTTTTTTATATTCTAATAATCTTTTTTCTAATCTTATAGATTGACCTATATATACTCTGTTTGATGGAGAGGTTATTTTGTAAATTCCTATCATAATATTATTGAGTTAAGGCGATACATTCTGCATCTGTTAAAGGAGTTGCCCATAATGCTATTTGTTTGATGTTTTTAGGACAATCTTCAGCTCTCCCGCCTAAAAATTGCATTGCAGTAGTTGTAAATGCTGTTGCACTAACTTCTTTAGTTCCATTTACAAAAACATCAGCCGTTACTCCATTCCATTTTATAGCAATTTTTACTATATCTGCCAAAGTGGTATATAAAACAGAACCAGGAGACCATTTAGAAATTGATAATCTTCTATTTGTAGGTTCAGTTCTGATGTTAAATCCGCTTGTAAAAGACGCATTATTGGTGTCTAAATAAATACCCGAAGATGGTGAGTCCCTTATATATACTAAATTGTTTATTACCTCCAAAAACCATGTACCACCAGCACTTGTAATAAGTCCATTTGTGTAAATGTTATTTCTTGTAATTACATCTGCGTTTCTTGTTAATGCTGTAGTAGTAGTTGGGATGTAAGAGGTTGGATATAATACATTTAATTCTGATTGACCACCCCAAAGATATAAAGTTAAATTACTAACTGTTGCAGTTTCATTTCCTGAAGTATTATCAGGTATAGTTACAGATATATAAGTGTTTGGTAAAGTATTAGTTCTTGAAGATTTTAAACGATACCAACCATTTGTTAATTTATCAAATGATAAAGTTGAACCACTATTGTTTGTCCAAGTTTCAGTATTAAAATCAAAAACATCGTGTAAAGTTCCCGAACCACCATTTCTAAATCCTACATATCTGTTATTAGCCTTTTTTACAAATATAGAATTTGTTGTAGGCGAAGTAGTTGCTCCAAAAACTGATTGTCTAATATGTATGAGACCTGTTCCGTTTGCAGTTGCTTTTGTAGCATTATTTATTCCTTGTGGACTTGTTGTTTCTGTTGTGTTACTAACTAAAGTAATAGGTGTTCCTTTTTCCCAATTTACATTACTAAATTCTTCACTTCTTAAAACTAAATTAGTCCTCTGTGGCTCTAACAATAAACTCGGACAACCTCCAACGGTATCATAGTTTAATCGTGGAATAGTCGTTAAAACATTTTCCACATTTCCTAAAGAATTTATCTGAGTTGCCGAAGTATCTCGAGTAAAAGTTAAATCACCATTTCCGTTGCTCGGAATAATAGAATAGACTTTATTGGATTTTATAGCGTTTGGCGTCATAACCAAACTAGCTTTTGTAAGTAAACTCATTTATATATTGTTTAAAGCGGTTAGTGTTGAAATTTGACAAGCTTCTGCGGAGTAAGTTCCTGAGTCGGTTGCTACTCTAATTTTGAAAGCATTTATTAATACGGTTACTAAATTACCGATTATATTAGTTTCTCCGCTATAACTTGTAAATTGAGCAGAACCCCAACCAATTGAGTTATTAACCGCACCTTGCCCCCAACCTATCGTATTATTTACCGAACCATCACCCCAACCTATTGAATTTGCCATATTTTTTTTATTATATTACTACTTTTGCGTTTCCTGCTGTATGGTATAAATTACCAACTTTTAAACCCGCAGCCAATGCAGCTGCGTTGTTTGCATATTCTTGAATTATTAATAATGGAATTACTGCTACAGGAATAGGCACTAATGTACGTACCGGTGTAGCTCCTCCAAATTGAAATTGATAACTTGGATTGCTTCCTCCACTTATTCTATTTGCATAGTATTTTAAAACTATTGTATCGGTTGAACTGAAAATTCCATCATTCCAAATTCCACTTGCGCTAAATTCCGTATAGCCCGTATTAGTAACAGGAAGCGTTGCACTTGAAGTAGCGACTAATGTTTCAACTCCTGCGCTTGTTCTTTTAAATGCTTTGAAATAAAATTCAGCCGTTCCACTTCCGCTTATTTTAATTATGTTTCCAATTGTCGTGATATTGAATACTCCTGGATTACCAACTATTAAATTAGCACTCGTAATTAAACCAGCTATAAATTGGTCAGTAGTTGTAATTGTACCCGTTGGAATATCTACTGCGGTTGTATTATAATTTGGATCGGTAATCGAATTTACTAATTTATAATATCCATTTATGCCACTTGCGACATTTGTCGAATATAGTATTAAGTTACTTGGTAAGTCTTCTAAGGTAATAAAATGTGAAATTCCATTATCGCCATCATTAACAAGTTGACTTGTTTTGGTTAAATCAATTCCTGTAACTTCTTTAATTTCGTTGTTAATGTGAATTTTTAATTTGTTATTGTTTAAATACATTGCGCCATTCTCGATATTAATATCGTTTTCATTTTCGATTATATCGGTTTGCACTCGGTAAGTTGTATCTTTAAATGTTGCCATTGTTATTTGGTTTAAATGGTTTATTTTTTTCTAACTTAATTAAAAATTTCTTTAACTTTTTTTCATTCTCGACTTGAGAAATTAACTGCATTTTTCTAATTACAATACCCATCCTATAAAACTTGCATCGTTATCTGGGAACATATCCCCGTTAGAATTTGTATTGTACTCAGGGAAACTAGATTGGTTATAACTCATATAATCGATAAATCTAGTTGTATAATGATTTGCAACGCTTCTTTCTTTCTCTACTAAATAATCAATTTCTGCTTTGTCTACACTTGTAGCATTTTCAGAGCTATGTTTAAATACTCCTTTATTTGCTATCGTATAAGCGCTGAAAGGTAAAAACTCTACCAACGCCCAATGTATTAACATAGGTTTAATATAGTCGCTTAAAAGGTCTTTATACGTTTGCGTTAAATTATTCGCTACAATCCCATCGTTAAACTTTTTAAACAATTTTGTTCCTAAATAGGTCTGTATGTGAATGTCTTGAGCTATTGAAATGAATTGAATAAAGCGATCCGTATCCAAATTGCCGTTCAATGCGGTAAATTTAACTATGTCATCTCTAGTAATAAAAAGTGCTTTTGCCATTATTGAAATCTTTTATTTGTTGGTAGAAATCCTTCGTAAGGCATATCTTTTGGCTTTGTATAAACTAACATATCATTAGTTGGTAATATTTCGCCCTCTTTTCTTGCTTTTGCCGGTGTTATTTCTTCAGCTAATGGAGAATTAACATCCGCTTTTTTTCTATAAGTTTCACGTGTCCAAAAATGATGACATAATCCACCGCCTTTGTATAGCCAAATCGAATAAGTATCTGCTCCTTCTGGTCCCCAACCCTCGTTAACTTTTTGATTTCCCATTGCTATAATGTCATCTTTACGATATAATTTATCTGCAGTAAGCATTTTGTTACAAAAATCACGAGAATTTGAATTTAAATTTCCACTATATCTGTAGCGACTTTTAAAAAACTCTCCGTCTTGTTCACTTTTTGAGTTTGGTCTTGCAACTCCAGTACTAACAAAATTATAAACCTTGCTTAATAGCGATTTTTTTGGGTTGTTTAAAGCATATAATTCAGCGTCTAAACGTTCCTCCTCTTCATAGTTTACCTTTCTACTATCTACTAACTCCCATTCGTTTAAATCGATTTCCTCTCCGAAGTTTGAAAGGTCAATTTCTTGGCTACTTAATTGAGTAGGAGTTTCAACTGCTTTTGTTAATTCTCCTTCTGCATCTAATGGTTGTAATTGATTAAATTTTAAATCCAAACTAATTTCATTAAATGCCAAAACTTTATCTAAACCATCGCATATCGTTTCTTGAAATGGTTTAATAACCATATTTTCAAAAAGAATATAAGAGTTTCTTAATTCATCCGCATTTGCTGAAAATCCTGTTGAAGTTGCAATTCCAAAAAGTAACGGACTTGTTACGTTATGCGAAAGCATTATTTTAGCTAAACATTCATCTGACAAATATTTATAATGTTCTGGAGCATCATTTAAAGGAATATCGTCAACGGTAGTCTTTTTAGTTTCGTCACTATTAAAAGCAACAATTACCTTTTTACCTTTTGAACCTGTTAAAGTCGCTTTTACTTTATTTTGTATAATTGTTTGTTGCTCCTCAGTTGGAACACCATTATTGAAATTTACAATTTTAGTTCCCGAAAATCCGTTTTGAACTTCGTTAATTAAATAAGCGCTAACTTCCTGCTCCAAAGTTGCATATTCTAACCCCCCAATGTAGTCAATATTCGAATAATATTTTTGTCCAATAGTATAATTGCCCACCCGCAAAATCTCTAATTTTTCGGACTTACTTCCGTAGCCAAATAAAGGGATTCTTTTAGGTGGGAATTTTTTAATATCTTGCCAATTGTCGGAGTAGTAAATTGCATTGATAACTCCATCTTTGTCGCATTTTTCAGAACGTACTAAATTAGTCGGTAAATGTTCAACCCTTACAATTTTACTTTTTTGCTCGTTGTAGATTAATTGTAAATTATACTCTCCCAATAATTTCAAATCTTTTGCTATTTTCTTAATTGTATCTTTTGAAAATAGCATTTTCATTTGTGCGTACTCGTTAGGTTTACGATTTGCATCGTTTGCAGTTAACCCTTTTCCGTAAATTAATTTACTAATATTATTTATTACCGCATTATTTGTAGTAGAACCATTATAACGGTCAATTAAAAATTGATAATAGTTATTGTCCTCACCAAAATCTACCCATTCCTCACGTTTATTTTCTGTAATTTTTGGCGCTTGGTAGTCCGCTAGTTGTATGAAATGTATGTTACTCATAAATTATAAATTCGTTGCTTGTATGGTTTGCCACATAGTCACCATTATTAATTGTATAGTCTTCTATTGTTTGATTTGTACACATAATTTTGTCACGATATAAAGGCACTCCGTTTGAATCAAAACAATTTAAACGGTAAGTACGTCCGTCGATTAAAAAACTAAATGTTCTATTTGTTAAAAATTTAACATAATATTTTTCTGTTACTAAATCAGGTTTATTTATTGTAGTAGAGGTATTTGTCAATTCGTCAATAAATACCATAGTTTCAATGTCTTTGCTTCGTGGCATAAACTTGAAATTTTGTGTAAATGTATAGTCTTTCAATATTATCATACTTATATAACGTAAAAGATGCGTTTTTGTTTCTATAAAAAAAGCCTACTATTAAAGTAGGCTTTTAAAACAATATGAAAACAATTATTAAGTACCAGAAACAATTGTAAATCCTAAAGAAACTAAATCGTCACCCAAGAAATTAGCAGCCGTTTTTTCCATTCCTTTCAATTCTAAAGTGTAACCAGAAGCGTCACCCATATTTACACCAGAAGTAATAGTTCCAGAAGTTAATTCCATTCCGTGCTCTAAACCGCATAGGAATAAATTTCCGTTATTCATTTCCACAATTACAACTGGTCTACCATACGCCAAAAGTTTTATTTCCTTGTGCATTGTAGCAGTTAATTTCTTTAAACTTAGTTTTAAACTTTGTTCAAAGAAAGTAGTTCCATTTTCTCTTGAAGAAGTTATAGTTTGATCTAAACTATTTGTTCCTTTCAATTCGTATTTGTAAGCGGTTGGAGTTCCCGTTACCGTATCAATTACATCAGTGTTAGTTACATTGTAAGTAACTCCTGTCATATCCCCAAAATTAACAAAGTAACAAGCTTTTAAACCCGCTACGTTATCCTTACAAGGTTCTAAATATCCTAAACTTAAATCACAAGCCATATTTTTATTTTTTAAATTAATTATAAAAAAAGGTGGTGTTTATTGCACCACCTTTAATCTTTTTATTTTCAGCTATTAGTTAGCTGCGTTTGTAATTCCGTAAGTTACGATGTCCTCAATTGCAGCGTACTGAACACCTGCAGCCATTCTCATCACAATTCTTACATTTTGAGAGCCATCAGTTTCTGACATATCAATTACTTTAGCTTCCATTAAATCGGATTCCAAAGAGCAACCAAAAACAAGTTAGATTTTGTAGTGGCTACTGCTTGTGTAGCAGTTAATCCATTTGCAACAAAAATCTTAACTCCATCCAAAGTTAAACTTCCGTTGTTATACCATTGTGTACCCATTGCATTAGTTCCGTTAGAACCTAAACCACTTGCACCAAATCCACCCAAAGCACGAACGTAAGCTCTTGCAGTTGCTTGAGAAATGTACAAATACAAATCTTCTTTTCCGTAAAGTGCAGCAGGAATAGCATCAACTATTTTTCCTAATTCTGTAATAACAGTTGCAGCAGCAGTAATGTTTGTTGAAGTAGCAGCAATTTCTTGTGCAGTTGGTAAACCAGCATCTAAAGCAATTTTAGTTACAAATCCGTCGAATTGTCCACTTGTAGCAGTAGCACCATTCCAGATAGCAACTTCATTTTGTGCAGCAACTTTTGAAGCTACATAACCTAAAAGGTAGTCTTGAAAAGAAGTAGGTAAATTGTCAAAAGATGAATAACCTTGCTCAATTGATTGCCATGTACTATGAAACGTAGACTTGCAAATTTGTAAATTTACCTGTAAATCCTTTACAGATAATACTCTTTCAGTTAAAGTAACTGTAGATTGTGCATCGAAATCACATGTAGAATTTTTCAAAAGTCCGTCGGTCGAAATTTTCTGCAAAACTTGTTTTGACTTCACATTTGCTAAAATTTCAACTCCACCATTCTCGATAGTAGGAGCTGACAATAAAGCTGCTGCAACGTATTTTTTTGCAAATTCGCCAGCATAAGTAGTAGTTAATGAAACTGTAGTAGCCATTTTTTAAATATTTATTAGTTAGTTTTTAAATAATTTTGCGAAAACAACATCTTCTGTAGTTCTTTCACGTTTTGACGCGATTTGAAAAGAGTTTTTTTCAACTACATTTTCAGGATTATGCGTAATTATTGAAGCAGCAGGAACATTACTTGCTAATTCAACTTTTAATGCTTCAATTTCAGCTTTTAATGCAGCGTTAATTGTTGCAAAATTTTCAACCTCAGCAAAGAAAGTTTCTTTAGATACCGTTTCAACAACTTTTTTAGCTGTAGCTTCCGCCATAACAGGCTCGGTTGCTTCTGTTTTAGGTGCTTCCTCTTCTGCTTCTGCTTCTGCAGGTGCAATTGAAGTAATAATTCCTTCAACTTCAACTACCAATACATCCCCATTTGCCAAAGTATATTCTCCAACAGGCATTGGTATTGCACCATCTGGTGTAACTATTCCAATAGAATAATCAGGAGCAAACTCCTCTGCTTCAACGGTGGTAACCCCATCCATTAAAGTTTGCTGAGCCAACTTAACTTCCATTGAAAGTAATTGCTTAACATTGTTCATTACATTTTTGTAAATCATATTTAATTAATTATTAGTGATTACTCGTGTCGTGTTTGTGTTGGTAACATTTGAAATTGATTGCTCAACTAAACTTCCAACCCCTTGCGCTAATGTTTCGCCCGTGCAACATTCTTTTTTATACTTGCCATCTTTACAAAGGCAACCTCTTTTACCACCTACGGGACTTGTTTTGCTTTTACTTGTCATTTAATAACTCTTTTAGTTGTTCAATTATTTTTTCATTGTTTGATGTCATTTGTACTTTATCCGCAAAATACCCCTCAATTGAAAATCCTTTAATTTCTCCCGCTTTTACCTTTGCCCAAATATCAGAATTATTAACTTTCATTGATAACATCCAAGTTCCTTTAGGTAGACTAAAACCATATTCTTTTGACTTATCCATTTCGGGATTGTCAATTATCCAACTTTCTACAACCGACATATCTTTAATGCTTTTATTGTGCATTAGAGTTACGTTATTTTGATTGCCATTTATTAAAAATAATTCAGATGCTTGTTTTATTGTGTCCTTAGAAAAGAAAACGTTAAACTCGTCTTTACCATTTTTACGATAAATCATTTTGTCAGGAACTAAAGCGGCACCCATTAAAATTCGTTTATCAGTATCGACCTCCGCAAGTTTTATTTCGTGTTGTTCTTTTAATGCAATAAAGTTTTCCTCCGTAGCAGGTCTGTCGACTACACTAATTGCGTCAACTCCGTCGGTGTCTTTATTCAATACTAATTCAAATATTTGCATACTCATATAACGTTTTTTTATTTATTTTGTTTCTAAATTAGACTTAAAGCATTGATAATTAACCTAATGTGGCGTTACTTACTATATTACGATTTAACCCCTGAGCGGTTGTTACATCGCCAGCAGTCACATAAGTTTTTAAAACAGGTGCGCCTTGTTGTTGCATAACTCCTGCGATTTGATTTACACCACTATTCCCTACTACATTGAAACTTGGTGCAGCGGGTGCAGAAGCTCCAGCGCCACCCGCTCCGCCACCACCACTTGGAGCAGAACCACCTCCGCCCAATGCGCTTAAAGCTTTTGCAGTTGCAGCAATAGTACTTGCAACACCTAAACCAGTGCTTATATTATTCATAGCTATAACTGGTATTGCACTAGCTCCAGAGGTTGCTACGGCTTGTGGTGTTGCTAATGCCGCTATATTTGCAGTATTATTTGCTATTATCATTTTAGCAATACCAATTGCGCTTTCTCCTATAACTGCAGCTTTTTGCAATATTTTATTTTTTCCTGCTATTGCAGAAATAAATCCAACCGCATTTTCTGCCAATTTAAATGATGCTTCTTGAATTTCTTTTTTAGCTTGCGCAACTAATTTTTCATTTTCAATTTCTTTATCCGTTCTTTCTTTTTTCTTATTAGCAAAATTTTCATCAATTGCATCTCCAATTAAAGCGATAGCATTTAATGATTCTAATTGTTTTGTCGATGCCTCAGCTTTTATTCTTGCATCTTCTGCAATATTATCTAATTTTGCAATAGATAATTTATCTAAAAATTCCTTTTCTTCTTTTGCTTCTTCTTCTCTTTGTTTCTTTTTTTCTGCTGCTATTCTTTTTCTTTCTTCTGCTTCTTTTTCTGCTGCGTCTTTTTGTTTTTTAGCAAGTTCTTCTTGGTGCTTTCTTTGTTCTTCTCTACGTTTAGCAAGTTCCTCTTTTTCTGCTGCTGTTTGTTCTTTACTTCCAGATTGAAATCTTGCATAAGCTTCTTCTCCACTTTTGACCGCTTTAGAAAAACTATCTTTCATTTGATTAAAACCCTCTTTCGCAGCATCAAAATCTAAAGTGACAATACCTTTCATCATTTTAATATAGCCTCCTCCAGTTTCTTTAACTAAAGTAAATAAACCAACTAAAGCGGAATAAAACAATCCTATCCCCTGAGTAACATAAGGTAAAGCTTTCATTGCTAAATCTAAAAAAGCATCCAATAAAGGTTCGACTGCTTTAAAAATACCTTGAAGTATTTTCTGCATACCATCCAATAAAGGCTTAATTTTTTTCATTGCATTATCATTTTGAGAAAATGCAGCAGCTAAACCACCTAAAGCAATTACTATTAAACCAATTCCTGTAGCTTTTAATGCTGCGCCAAATGATTGTGTAGAAACTTTTAAACTATTTAAGCTACTTCCTACCATACCCAAAGGACCACCAGCATTTTGTAAGCTATCGATCCAATCACTTGACTTATTTTTTGCGGATTTAATTTTGTCCTCTAAATCGTCAATTTGATTGTAAAGGTTTTTAAATTCTTGCGTACCAACATCAACACCTTTTAACTCTCTCTTTAATGCTTTTAATTCACCAATCGAACCCTCAATGTTACTTTTTACATTTAAATTTATTTCTTTCTCGATTGCCATTTTATATTTCTTTTAAGTTGTTTAAATCCTTTTTTAAATGATATTAGCATTTCATTTTTACCTTTTGCAATTTCTATATTTTCAGAAATTCCATAATGTTCGTGTAGCTGCAGTAGTTGTATAATGTTTTTAAGCATTTTGTATTATGTTTATAAATTGTGAATTTCTAGGATTTGTATATTGGATTTCAATTTCTTTAAATGCAACATCTCCTGTAGTGTTAGCTGTAATTGGAATTAAAAAAGTGCCGTCGCTTGTTACGTCTGCGTATAAAGTGCCACCATAAATAACGTCGTATTTTTCAGCGTTCAATTTTAAAATAGTAATTTCTAAATCTTGAGCCGTGTTATCGATATTGAAAACAGATTTTAAAGCAAACTTTCCACTTCCAATATTGGCTACTTCTCTAAAATCGCTTATCAATTCCAAATCTACTTCTCCACTTGTTAAGTCTGTTGTGAAAGAATTAATAATATATTTTTTATCCTTGTAAATTAGTTTGTCGTTTAGTTTAATATCTGAAAGCATGGTAATTGGCATAATTGCCTTAAGTTTAACAATTCGGCAGCGGATGTCATATAGTGCCGAAATATAGTTTTGATACCACAAAGCGAATAATGAATTATTTGTATAGCCATTCATTAACCAACTGCTCTGCTCGTTTCCGAAATTTAAAGAAGCTATGTCGTTATTAATAAATAGTTCGTTTGAAAATCTTTGATAATCGAAAACGCTATCGTAGGTTGTTCCGTTAAAAAATTGAATAGTATTCACAAATGGCGTTGTTAAATCATTCTTATACATAAGTATCGGTTTGGGTTTATAGGGCTTTAAATCCTTGTCTATTAACGTTGCAGTGATAAAGTTTTCGTCAATAGTTTTTTCCCACATTACATCTTCAAAGGGTGATTTAATTTCATAAGTTGCGCTTTCATTTGAAAGGTTATCCTCGTAAAGTAAATCTCCATAATCAAAACCACGATTAAAAGTATTTCTAAAAGCGTTATTTAAAATGCTTTCAGATTTCTCGTGCGCAAAACTTAATTTTTTATAAAGTTTAGTTCGATCAAAATCTACACTATCATTTATTACGAAATTATTAATATCGGTGTATTTTCCGTAGCTGTAGAAAAACTCCAACGGTTCTAAATTGAAAGAAGTTTCAGAAGTTGCAGTAATTGTAAGATTAAAAAGTTTAATAATTCCATTAAAGAAATCTACTACTTTTATGTCTGGCATAAATTTAGAAAGATTTATTTTATCGGAAGTAAATTCTGTAGCTGAATAACCACGTCTATATTGAATTACATACGGAACAACATATTTATATTTTGTGTTTTGCATTTCTGCGTAATACTCCATCGGAACTGAACTCTCAATTTGAAATTTGAAATTTCCGTCTATAACTTCATTTCCTGCAAACCACCAATCTACAAAGGTTAAAGATTGCACCCCTAATAAATTATTAAAAGTAGTTATTATTGAGCCATCCGCATATAAGGGATTATCATACACTCGCATAATTACACGATACTCTATTAAAGCATTTGTAGGAGTAATAACTAAATCTGTTTTTTGATAACCTACATTCGTAGTATTATCCGCAAAAGTCCACTTAACAAAATATTTATCCGTAGCAAAATTAAGCTCAGGAAAATAAGCATCATTTGTAATCCAATTTATAAAAACGGGTTCGGTATAACTTATAGCTTTCTCACTATTCTTACAATATAAATACAATTCACTCCAATACGAAGTATCAAACAAAGTGCTTGTAAAAGTTATGTCATATCTATTCTCTATAAACTCAAATATTTTGCTTACAGGTATAGCAGGAAATAAATCGGAATAAACTACCGAAGTATCAGGACTTGTTCCAATAGTTACATCATAAGCTCCGCCATTTCCATAGGTGTATTGGTGTTGATTACCTACTATTGGATAATAAACATTGTCTGTAGTTGTACCATCAATTCTATTTCTAACCTCTGTAGGTGTGTAATTATGATTTAGTGAGGTGTAATCTAATATTGATAATTTTTCCTCTTTAAATAAGTCTTTAATCTGTTTAACTTTTCCATAAAAAGTAATTGAATAGCTTTCTAAACGATTATTTTTTTCGTTTGCTTTCTCAATTTGTATCTTACCGCTTTTAAACGGAATAGAATTTAACTCAATTATTGCATCGTATCTAATACGTTGGTCAAATCCATCATTAACTCCGCTTTCGTTCCAATAATTAAAAATAATATTATTATTTTTTGATGCAGGAATAGTGAAACTTTGAGTATAATCTGTAAAAACTTTTGAAAGGTCGTTAATATTTTGAACACTTGAAGTAAGAGAAATTTTCTCATCCTTGAATAAATCAATTCTTTTTAACTCGTCTCCTAATTTTATGTAAATTTCTACGCTTACCATTATACAACGTTATTTATTAATTGTGATGCCACCTCAAATTCCAACTCGTAATTAATTACCTTTTCATTTAATCCCGTTTTTAAAAGTTGTGAACTACTTTTTAAAGTGACTGCCTTTGTAACCGTTGCTCCCTCTTCGGTATAAGTTAATAGTAGATTTTCAGAAAGCAATATATCTTTTACATTTTCGTTTTCGCTTTCGTTAACCCATCCCGAATTACATTTAATTGATTTACTTCCATTTTTATTGAAAACTCTTTTTTGTCCTAAAGAAGCTTCATAAATTGGATAAGTAGTAAAAGTATTAGTATTGTATTCCGATCCCTTAGCCTCGATATTTTGAGTTGAATTTTTAAAGAAAGTCATTGATTGCAAACCGCCAAAACGATTAACATAATCTAATTTAATCGGAGTGTATTTTGGCTCGCAAAGATTTACTAAACGAATTTGAAAAACCTTTTCAATTTCTGGATTAACTCCTAAAGGAATTTTAAATATTTGAAAGTAATTTTTTACATCATAATGAATAGAGCTATTTGTAAGTACTAACCTTTTAAATAAATAGCTTCCATTGTTTGCTATTGTTTCAGTGTCTGAAAAAATACCATCTGAAATAACGCATTCATAGTCGCCTCCAAAAGTAGTAAAGTCAAAAATAAAGTCTAACGTAGGAAAATCTAAACCTCTTGTGTAATTAATATCATAAGTAACCTCTTTTGATAATGCAATAAACTCTTTATCTTCTATGTCGTTTGGATTTAAGTAATCAGAATATCCGTTAGTAGAAACATAAGTTGACGTTTCTAATTGGGTGTAAGTAGTGCCATCAAACCAAAATTTAGTTACGTACACTATACAACCAAAATAATTAGTATCTAACGTGTTTAAAGCGTCAAATATAAACGGACTTATATTATAGTAGTTTACTCTATTAGTAGGACTAAACATTTTCTTTTCAATTTCTTTAGCTACTATAAGAGCGACCCCATCTTGAGAGTAAACCTCTAAAAAAATTTTCGTTCCTACCTGGTCAATGTCGCCATCTACTTCAACTATAAAGGGACTTCTGCAATTAAATCTATCCATTATTTTATATCTTTTAGTGTGTATTTCATTAAGTCCTCAACGTCTAAACCAAATTGGTTTATTAAATCTTCGTCAATGTATTTTTTATATCCAGCCTCAAATGGCTTTGTAAAGAATAAACTCGGTCTTAATCCTTTCATATAAATGCTACGACTAATTAAAAATGCAGTATTTTTATAACTCATAAATTTACCGCTTTCCTTATCTCGAAATTGAAAACCTTTTCTTTTAACCCATTGTTCAATTCCTTTTGTTAACCCGCCTTTTTGCCCTGTACCGCTTCCAAATTTAAATGGACTATTTGGAGCACGCATTGATGAAAATTTACCCTTTACCCCTTTGTCTTGAAATTGTCCGTACATTGGCATATCAAAACCCAATTCAAAACTATTCTTTGATGCCTTAACGTTTCCTTTAATTTCTGAATATAGACGCTTAGTATCGTTGTGACCGCCTTTGGTTAAGTTACTACGTGATTGTTGTATCACGTAATCCCTAAACTTTTCAAGCGTCTTTTGTGTGTGTTCTAAATTCATTT
>Ga0099846_1000094_pt1 | contig 33700 bp, 42 predicted proteins | sample CB_VirMetaG_FD_78180 | JGI IMG/M metagenome (GOLD analysis project Ga0099846, IMG submission 78180) | Freshwater to marine saline gradient viral communities from Chesapeake Bay - CB_1504_1 Viral MetaG | ecosystem: Environmental > Aquatic > Marine > Coastal | place: USA: Chesapeake Bay... | reverse complement strand
GGTAATTCGCATCGCAGCTTTCACATTGTGCAAGCCTTTCCAAATTCAACTTTTTGTTTTCTATAGGTAGTCATGGCACAGGTCAACAGAGCAGAACTGGCGGAGCTTCTAGGCTGCTCGTTACCTACGATCACAAGTAAAGTTCAGCGTGGCATGCCTTTCCTTCAAAAAGGTCAGCGCGGTAAAGAATGGGTGTTCGATACTGCTGACGTTATTGGTTGGGAAAAAGACCAAGCGATTAAAAACACAATTGGCGATTTGAGTTCAGTTGGTGAAGAAGAATTAAAGCGAAGAAAGTTAGCCGCGGAAACAACTATCGTTGAAATTGAAGCAGCACAAAAACGTGGTGAAGTTGCGCCACTACATGAAATGGAAACAGCTTGGCGTGATGCCGTTCTTGAATTTAAGGCAAGGATAAGATTGCTTCCGTCAAGGGTGGCTGGTCAATTGGTTGGACTGGATAACGAGACGGAAATAAAAGCCGTATTACTCGACGAGGTTGATCAGTCTCTGACTGTGCTGTCTGAGTATAGCGCCGATGATGACGATTGATTTATCCAATAAAGATGGCATACATCAAGCGATTAAAGGCGCGTTCAAATACCTAAAGCCACCACCTAAAAGATTACCAAGTGAATGGGCTGAGGAAAAGTGCCGCATTCCATCGGGTAACGCGATACCGGGGCCGGTTAGGTTTGCAAATGCACCTTACCAAGTAGAGCCGTTAAATATGACGGTTCACCCTGATTGCTATCGAATCTCTTTGATGTGGGGCGCTCAAACCGGCAAGTCACAAACTCAGTTAATGAGTATTGGATTCTTTATCGATCAAGAGCCATCAAGCCAGATGGTTATGCAGCCAACGCAAACAGATATGAGCGTATGGTTAAACGCAAAGTTTGAACCGATGATAACTAGCACGCCAAGCCTTGAGGATAAGGTAGCAAAGGCTAGGGCGCGTGAAGGTGTAAATAACCAGAACATGAAGTCTTACCCTGGCGGGTTTTTAATGTTCGCTTGGGCAGGTTCGCCATCTACGCAGCGAGGAAGGTCGGCACCTAAGATATTCCCCGATGAAATAGACGGTTATACCAAAACCGCTGAAGGTTACTCAGTTGATTTGCTTTGGCAGCGTGCCGCAACATTTGGCGATCAGCGCCTCTTGTTTGAATCATCAACACCAACAATCAAAGGCAATTCAAATATTGAAAACGCTTTTGAGGCTGGCGATCAGCGTCGATGGTTTATTGATTGTCCTGATTGCGGCGAGAGTCAGTTTTTAAAATGGTCACAGGTCACTTGGCAAAAAGCTGATGATGGTGAGCATTTACCTGAAACTGCTATGTATTGCTGCGAACACTGTGCAGCACTATGGAATGATGGTGCAAGGCATAAGGCAATAAGGTTGGGTCGATGGATAGCTGAAAAGCCTTTTAGGGGCCACGCCAGTTATCACTTGCCAGAATTAGCTTCAACGTTCAGAAAGCTTAAAGATATTGTTATCAGCTTTTTGGAAAAGAAAGCTTCAGGCGATTTGCAAACCTTCACCAACGTTTCACTTGCTGAAACATGGGCGCTTGAAGGTGAGAAACAAGATCCAGATTCACTCTATGCAAGACGCGAACATTACAGTGCTGAAGTGCCAAGCGGTGCTTATGTAGTAACAGCAGCGGTAGACGTTCAAGACGACCGTTTAGAAATTCAGTATGAAGCGTGGGGCGAGGGTGAGGAAAACTGGAAAGTTGCCTTTGATGTTTTAAGGGGTGACTTAAACAAACCTGAAATATGGAAACGTCTTGATGCTGCGCTTGATAGAAAGTTCAAGCACGAAACAGGCTTAATGCTTGATATTGCCGGTACCACAATTGATACCGGTGGGCATTACACACAAGCGGTTTATGACTATGTTAAGCGCCGTGGTTACGGCGTTTTTGCTATCAAAGGTAGCAGTTCGCAAGATGCGCCAATCGTTAACCGGCCAACTAAGAGCAACCTAGGAAAAGTAAATCTTTTCTCCTTAGGTGTTCACAAAATTAAAGCAACCATTATGCAGCGTTCAAGAATTCTTGAAACTGGTTATGGTTATGTTCATTTCCCGATCAGCGAAGAATTTGATCGGGAATGGTTCGATCAGTACACGGCTGAAGAGCTAGTGACCAAGTACGTTAAAGGCATTCGTAAAGAGGTGTGGAATAAAACCAGACCAAGAAACGAAGCCTTTGATTTAAGCGGTTACAACTACGCATGCTTAAGAATATTAAACCCTGACTTCAAACAGCTAAAGCGCGAGTTTGAGCAAAGACAATTCTCAAAAAACACACCAGATAAACCAAAAAAACCTCAACAACCTTCGGGTAGTTGGGTAAACACGGGCGGCAGTTGGCTATGAGTTTAGAAACAGAAATGCTTGATTTATATATTCAGGCAGAAAAGGACGTGCTCGCAGGAAAGAATATTACTTTCCGTGGCGAGACTATGAGCCTTGAAGATTTAGACAAAATTCGCGCTGGCCGTGAGTATTGGGAACGAAGAATCGCAAGTAAATCAAACGGCGGCAAGTCCTATTCCCTATCGAGCTTTTGCTAATGAATTGGCTTGATAAAACAATCTTATCTGTTGCGCCTGCTTGGGGTGCTAAACGTGTTAAGAATAAGATTATTGCCCAGCAAATGATGGGTTATGACGCAGCTAAGCCCGGCAGAAACCGCAAGATGAAAGTGGATAACCGCAGCGGTGATACTGCTGTTTATGGTTCTGCTGAATCGATTCGTGGTCAAGCTCGTTACTTAGATGAAAATCATGATCTAGTAGTTGGCTTGCTGGACAAGCTTTGCCAAAAAGTTGTTGGACCTAAAGGCATTCAGATTGAACCAATGCCGTTTTCGGTTACCGGTGAAAAGCACGAAGAATTTGCAAAACAACTTAGTAAGTATTTTGAAAAGTTATCTATGGCACCGGAGACAACCGGCGAACTTACGCGCGGACAAATGGAAAACCTTATTTGTCGTTCATGGCTGCGTGATGGTGAATGCTTCGGTAAATTTGTTGAAGGAAACGTTGCTAACTTTAAACACAACACTCAAATACCGTTCAGCGTTGAATTGCTAGAAGCGGATTTTTTGCCGTTCACTCGTAACGACAACAGCAATATTGTTCAGGGCGTAGAACGTAACGCATGGGGTCAGCCGTCAGCGTATCACTTTTTACAAAATCATCCCGGCGATACTTTGGGTTATAGCTCGAAAACATTCAGAACACCGGCTGACAGAGTACTGCATCTAAAGTTAACAAACCGCTTACGTCAAGCGCGTGGTATGTCGATTTTACATTCTGTTATTACTCGCCTTGAAGATTTAAAAGATTATGAAGAATCAGAAAGGGTGGCGGCTCGTATATCAGCAGTATTAGCCGCATACATTAAAAAAGCGCCTACTGATTTTGGTGCAAAAGAAGCTGATGGAGATCGTCTTTTCTCCATGGCACCGGGTATGTTCTTTGACAACCTAATGCCGGGGGAAGAAATCGGCACAATTCAAAGCAACAGACCAAGCGCATTGCTTCAGCCTTTCCGAGATTCAATGCTTAGGGCGGTTGCATCCGGTACCCGTAGCACGTTTTCCAGTATATCAGGGCAGTATGACGGCTCTTACTCAAGCCAACGTCAAGAAATGGTCGAGGGATATGCTGGTTACGAGTCATTACAAAATACATTTATTGCACAGTGGAGCCGCAAATTTTACCGCAGAGCTATTAGTTTAGGCATTGCGTCCGGCGCTATTGATGTGCCGTTTGATGTTGATACCGACACTATCTTAAACGCGATCTATATCTGCCCTGTTATGCCGTGGATTGACCCAGACAAAGAGTCAAAAGCCAACGAGCGCAACATTCAAATGGGTGTTTCAACTGAAGCTGAAGTGATCAGGAGTCGCGGAAAAAACCCGCAAGAATTAAAGCGCCAGCGCTTGCAAGAAATCGAATTCAACAAAGAAAACGATCTGATATTTAGTTCAGATGCCCGTCACGAATTACAACAAGCGGCACCAGCCGAACAACCAGAGCAAGGGGCAGATAATGCCGAATAAATGGTACGAGATGAAAGCGCTAGCCAATGGCGCGACTGAAATCTATGTGTTTGATGAAATTGGCTATTGGGGCGTGACTGCAAAAGATTTTGCCCGTGACTTGAAAGAAGTTAAACCGAATGGCTCGATTGATTTACACATCAATTCGCCGGGTGGCTCTGTCACTGACGGTATAGCAATTTACAACCTTCTTAAAAATCACAGTTCAACGGTTAACGTAATAATTGACGGCTTAGCCGCTTCTATGGCCTCAGTCATTGCCATGGCTGGTGACACTATCACTATGCCAGAAAACGCCTTAATGATGATCCACAACCCTTGGGGCGGGGCAATGGGTGACGCTGACGAACTACGCAAGACCGCTGAAATACTCGACAAGATGAAGTCAGCCTTGATCAGTGCTTACTCAGCCAAGACCGGCAAAGATGCAGACGAGATCGGGCAACTCATGGACGCTGAAACTTGGATGACTGGATCAGAAGCCGTTGAAATGGGCTTTGCAACTCAAGTAAGTGCAGAAGTAAAACTGGCCGCATCTTTCGACCTTTCCAAGCTCGAAAATTTTCAAAACAAAAAACAATCTTTCTTCAAACCGCTGGCAGGTGCTGGCGATAAACCAAAAGGAGGCATCATGCCTAACCTAGAAACACCGGCACCTAAAGCCGTAAATTTAGAAACGCCTGTTGTTGATGTTAAGGCAGCAGCGCAAGCCGCAATTGATGACTTTAAAGCTAAAGAATCAGCCCGTAAAACCGGTATTAAAACCGCGTTTGGCGCTTTCTCTGCTCAACATTCAAATCTTCTTGCTACTTGTATTGAAGATATGGATTGTACAGTTGAAAAAGCCCGTGAAACTTTGCTTGCTAAATTGGGTGAAAATACACAACCACAGCAAGGCGGCTTTAATGCCAATTTGTCACATGCTGGTAATGGCGCAATCGTTAAAGAATCAATGGTTGCAGCGGTTAAAGCTCGCGGTGGCCTTAAGCTAGAAGCGAACGAGCTATCAAATGATAACCCTTTCCGCACTATGTCTTTGGTTGATATGGCTCGCGCCTCCTTGACTAATCGCGGTGTTGGCGTTGCTTCTTATGGTGACCGCATGCAATTAGTTGGCGCTGCTTTCACTCACTCAAGCTCTGACTTTGGCACTGTATTAGCAAACGTTGCTAACAAAGCCATGTTAATGGGCTACGAAGAAGCAGAAGAAACTTTTCAACAATGGACTAAAGCCGGTACGTTATCCGACTTTAAAATCTCCAGCCGTGTTGGTTTAAATGACTTCCCTTCATTACGCAAAGTTCAACCCGGTGCTGAATACAAATACATCACAATCGGTGAGCGTGGCGAGCAAGTTGTTTTGGCAACCTATGGCGAAATGTTCAGCATTAACCGTCAAACCATCATCAATGATGATGTAGGTGCATTTTTACGCATCCCACGCTTGATGGGTGACGCAGCAATACGCACGGTTGGTGATCTGGTTTATGCAACATTAACCGGCAACCCTACAATGTCGGATTCAGTGGCATTATTCCATGCCACACACAGCAACCTTTCAACCACTAGCAGCGCTCTATCTGTGACTAGTTTGGATGCTGCTCGTGTAGCAATGCGTAAGCAAAAGCTTAGCACTGGCAAGGCTTTAAATATTCGCCCTGAATATTTGATTGTTCCTGCTGCGCTTGAAACCACGGCTAGCAAGCTAATGGCTGACACTGTATTACCAGGTGGAACTAATGGCGAATCGAACCCAGTTGCAGGCATGGCCACAGTAATCACTGAAGCCCGTCTTGATGACACAAGTGCCGCCAACTGGTACTTAGCTGCTGGCAACCGTTACGACACTATTGAGGTTTCTTACCTTGACGGCAACTCAACACCTTTCCTTGACCAAATGGAAGGCTGGAACGTTGACGGCACAAGCTTCAAAGTTCGCTTAGATGCTGGTGTGTCTCCTTTGGACTTCCGCACTCTACATAAAGCAACAGGCGCAGCTTAATAGCTGCCCTTAACTGAGGAATTAAGATAATGAAAAATTATGTACAAGATGGCAATGCCATCACTTTAACCGCACCCGCTGGCGGTGTTGTTTCAGGCCAAACACTTCAAGTTGGTGTTGTTCCAGTTGTCGCTGTAGATGATGCCGCTGCTGGCGATCCATTTGTTGGCTTAACTTGCGGTGTTTTTAAAGTGCCTACCGCAGCCACTCCAACAGAGGGCGCAGTTGCTTACTTAACTACTGCTACTGGTGCTATCACCACTGTATCGACTGCCGCTGTCAAAGTTGGCGCTTTCGTATCTGCTAAAGATAGTGATGGCAATGCTGACGTGTGGTTCACAGGTCAAGTCGTTTAACTATGGCTAATATTCACGCCTGCCGTGATCGTCTTGCTCAACGGGCATTAGCTCGTTTGGGTAAGCCTGTTTTTGTTAACGGGATTGAATACATGGCGATCATTGCAGACGATGAATATGAAGATGAAACTGGCCTTAGGCGTGAGCTTGTGGCCAGTTTTGATTACAAATTACGCTGCATTATCAATACAGGTGATAGTGTAATTGTTGAAGCCAAAGCGTTTAAAGTTGGTAAGTTGCCAAGAGAAAATACGCTTGATCAATTCTACACAGTAGAGCTTAAAAATGCATAAAGCTAAGGCTATTTTAAACGCTTTTTATGAGCAAATTTCAACGCTAAAGGGCTCAGTCATTCTTGATGTTGTTAAAACAAACATTAACACGGAGCAAACCTTTCCCATGATCAGCGTGACCATGGGGCCAGACACCAAACAAGAATTTACAAAAGAGCTTTATCAGCACGAATTAACCGTTTTCACAGATATATACGTGAGAGCGAATGAAAACGATGTTGACGATCAAATGCTCGACATTAGAGAGATAATCGAACTCAAGGTTTTATCAATGGATAAGCTTGACTTGGATTATGTTTTTAAAATCGACTTTCAAGGGCAAGACGCGCCTGATTACAACGGTGAGGGTACAGATTATTCATCCAGAACCCGCCTAGAGTGGCGAATTGAATATTTTTCACAACACCAAAATCCAAGCAATTAACTACTAACCAAAACCAAATTAACCCGCTAATTCAGCGGGTTTTTTTATGCCTAAAATAAAGAGGAATCATCATGGCTGGCGAAATTAACGGCACTAAAGTTTTAATTAAAAAAGGGGCTAGCACTATCGTTGGTCAGATGGAGGCTACAGTAACTTTTAACGGCACACCGATTGATATAAGCAATAAATCAACGCTTGATTGGGTAACGTTGTTAGATGGGGAATTGGCAGGCAAACAACTGCAAATTTCTGGAACAATAATTTACAACAGTGACACGATTTATCGCCAAGTTCGTGCTGATGCCATAACTGGTACGCAAGCGGTTTATTCAGTTGTTTATGAAAGCTCAGCAACCACAGACGAGCAATTCAGTGCTTCCATGGTGCCAAACGGCTTAAGTGACGCTTTGCCCATGGGTGACAAGGTGACCACTTCAATTACTTTGCTGTCTAGTGGCGTAGTTACTCATACAGCAGCGGTAGGTCCTTAATGGCTGGTGAGCGCAACGGTACAAGTTGCCTATTGTACCGTTTTGATAGCGCTGATGATGTGGCGCTTGTTGGGCAATTAGAGCTTACTTCAACCTTTAATGGCACGCCTATTGATATTTCAAGCAAATCTAGCAATGACTTTGTTGCTTTAATGGATGCTGAATTATCAACTAAAGGACGGTCTGTTGCAGGCTCACTAATCTATAATAATGAAGCTGAGTACAGGTTAATGCGCACCAATGCGATAGCTGGAAATCTGGATGAATACGTCCTTGATTATACCGGTTTGGTTGATGATCAGATCCGCTTCTATGGCATACCTAACGGCCTTTCTGATGCCCTTCCTATGGGTGACAAGGTTACTACCTCAATCACTATTTTATCGGTCGGGGAAGAAATCTAATGCAATTCAAGCTTTGCTATAAATCTTACGGCTGGAAAATGAGCCTAGATGCAATGAAGCAATTCAAATCGAAAACGGGCAAAGATCTTTGGTTTACCCTTGTTTCGTTTTTAGAGGCTTACATTGAAAACGAAGGCAAGCCAGTTTTAACGCTGATGAAATCTCTTTATAACTGCGTTGACTTCGAAACCGCCTCACAAATTTTGCACGTATTAGCCCAGCAAGAAGATAAATCAATCGAGTTAGAGCAAATTCAAGATGCAATGTATCGCGTTGGTTGGCGTCCGGTAGAAGATGAAAACAGCGAGTTTATCCAGCCTTACCCAATCGTTTTATTTGATATTGCTAAACAAATTGATAAGCAATTCAAAGAGGCGCTTGGTGACGTAAAAAAAAAGGCACTAACTGGCTAACAATACCAAAACGCACACAGATAGAACCCTTTAGTGTTGATTATTGGGGCTTCTTCAAAGAGTTGGTCAAGCAAGGTGTATCACCTAGCGAATCTTGGCGGCTCGATTATCCAGAAATTCACCACATTCTAAACCTTAAAGCTCATTCGGGGGCCGTTGACGTGTCAATGATGATAAATGCTGAACGCAAAGCCAACGGCGCAAAAGGCCAAAGGTATTTAATTAAATGAGTACCGAAAAGTTTTTATTTGAAATAGCGGCCGACACTAAAAAGCTGCGCGAAGAACTAACAAAATCACAAGCTGAAACGAAAAAGCTTGGCAGCGATTTTGGCGACTTAGAAAACTCTACCGGAAGGCTGGATCTTTCCCTTTCATCCCTAAGTAAAGGTATTGGGTTTACTACAAGCGCTATTATCGCAGGAACTACCGCTCTTGTCGCTTACGCTACCGCACAAGGCCGAAATATCCGTGAAGCTGAGGCAATGGCCACAGCCGCAGGAATGACAGCGGAAGAATTTAAAAAAATGTCGTTCGTCATGGGCACCGTTGGGATTAGTGGTGAAAAGTTTGGCGATATAATGAAAGATACCCAAGAGAAAATTGGGGATTTTCTTAATACTGGTGGTGGTGGTTTTCAGGATTTTGCGGATGCAATGGGTTATACAAAGGATCAAGCTGCTGAGGTGGCAAAAGAGTTCTCTAACCTAAGCGGTGATCAAGTATTACAGCAAATGGTTGACCGCATGCAGGCCGCAGGAGTCACTAGCCAACAAATGAGTCATGCGCTTGAGGGCATGGCTTCAGACACAACGCGGTTAATTCCATTGCTAAAAAATGGCGGCATTGAAGCTGAAAGGCTTGGAGACGCTTTTGATTCAATCAACATTCCACTGTCAGAAGATGAAAAAAAGCAATTTACTGAATTAGCTGAAAATGTAGATTTAGCACAAGCCGCTTTCGTTAACTTCATTAATAACGCTGTAGCTCCATTCTTACCAGCCATAAATAAAGCCACAAAAGCAATGACTGAGTTATTTGCTAGTTGGACGGCTGGTTTAGAAATAGATCAAATATTAGCTGATAAGACGCTTGTTGAGGATATTAAAAGCCTTGAGGTTATCGAAAAAATAAGCCGGCAGATAAAAAGAGAGCAGTTAAAATTAAATGAGGATATAAATCGAGCCAGATTAAACGGGCAAGATTCTTACGCTAAAAAATTAGGCGATGAAAAATTCCAACTAACTCAAATTTCAGGCTTACTTTTAGACCAAAAGAAAATCATAGAATCAACCCCAGTGGGTGACGACTTAAACAAAACAAAGGGTAATCTAACAGCAAGCACAACAAATGGCGGGGCCGCTTCTGGTGCTGATGGGATCGACCTAAAGCAAAAACTTTTAGATGATCTGCAAGCCCGTCAAGACGCGCAAAAATCAGCCTTAAAATTGCTCTATGATGAAAGAGCCGAGCGCTTAAAAATCCTCAACGGCATGTATGACGATGAAAACAAGTTGTCAGCCGACAAACTGAAAGAGAAAAACGAGCTTAAAAAACAGATTGAAGCTGATTATTTAGAGAGTGCGCGAGAGATTGCCAAGACCGAGGAAGAAGCCAAGCTTGAGGCGATAGTTAACGAACAAAAATCATTAGAAGAAATACTCAACCACAAGTTAATCAGCCAAGAGGAATATCAAGCCAAGTTAAAAGAAATTATTGGCACTTATGCCCCTGAGACTTTAGATCCTGATTTACTCGAAGAAAAAAACCAAGCCGAACTTGAATTGCTAAACGATAAGCTTGCCAATCAACTTATTAGTTATGAAGATTATTTTGGCAAGCTTGGCGCACTTCAAAAGAAAGACACTCAGGATAAAAAGGACAAAGAAAAGTTAACCGGGTTTTGGTCTGACTCAGCACTAAAGAAACAAATGGACAATGGCACAGCGCTTTTAACTTCGTTGGGCAACAACAGCAAAACAGCTCACAAAATCAAACAGGGATTAGCGGCATCAAACGCAACGATGAGCACAGCAGAGGGGGTAATGGATGCCCTTTCTACAGGTAACTATCCAAGCGCTGCTTATATTGGATTAACAGGAGCAGCTCAGGTGGCAGCAATTCTTAGTTCTAAACCTGATGGCGGCGGATCAGTAGTCTCACCAACAGCCCAAGCGCCCACACAGCAACCAACTGAATCATACAGCGAACAAAGCTCTACTGTTACAGACATAAGCGGCGGTGGCGAGCTTAGCCAAAGAATGGTTATTGAATTTAGTGATGAATCAATCGATGTGATAGCTAGAAAAATAGATGAAGCTAAAAGCAATGGGCGGGTTTAATGATAATCAGTAAAACTAATATTATTGCGTCCAATACAATCACCTTGACCACTGGTGCAATTTTAAGTGGCGCTTTAGCAAACTTACAGGATCCTGATTTTTCTTTACTGGTAAGTAGCAACTCGCCAACATTCGAATTTACTATCGAGTCTGTAGGTTCTTGTAAATATGTAGCGCTTCATGGACTTAACTTGCCAATTGGCACAGTAGTTACCGCAACAGGGACCGGCTTAAGTAAATCGTTCATAGTTACTCGTAATATTAAAAATTTGGTTTTCTATGTTTCAAGCGCTGTGACGCCTGGTGATTTGGTAATTAAATTTATTGGGGCTGGCACTAAAGTAATTTCTTATATTCAAGCCGGTTTAACATCAACCATTGACTGGGGCACTAGTCCGGGACAATCCCTTTATTACTTGGTTAATAACAAAAAAAATAGAGTGACCACAAACAGCCAAGGCATGCCAGTTAAGCGAGTTCAAGAAACAGACACGCCAAAGCTAAAGTTAAGCATTAAGAACGCATACAAAACATGGGCCAGAGGTGATCTGCAAGAAATTTATACAATGTATGACGAAACTGGAATTTTATCATTATTGGATTATGAGGCAGAGAACAGGCCAGAGGAGAGTTATGCACTTTTTGATTTATCAAATCCAGATATAAATACCCACTCTCAAACATCTGTTTTAGTTGATGTGTCAATGTCATTTATGGTTGTTGCATGAGCCTATTTCATTATTATGTTGTTGAAATTGATCTTCCTGAAGTTGTTGGCGCTTGTACTATTAACGGTAATCCGGGCTTTTCTACGCCACTTACTTGTAATGATCAGTCGAGCTATAGCACGACGATTAAAACGCACAAATTCACCGACACAAACTTAATATTATCTGAGTCTGCTATTTATAAATGCGTAGACAAAGTGACCGAAACAACCCCAAAACTTAAGGCTGGCAACGGGGTAGCAAGCAGAGCAACGGCCAATATAACGGTCACTGATTTTATAGGCGATCCAAACCTCTCAAGCCCCGCTTTAATTGCCGCGCCGAACTTAAAAGAAAAAGGCACCTTTTTTGGCAAGTTAAAGGCCAGAAATATTTTAACCAATAAAAACGTAAGAGTTAAATATTATAAAAGCGATGGTTTTACATCGACTCTAATTACTACAAATCATTACATTGCGACTGATTTCAAACAAAGTGGAACCGATAAATGGGTGATGACTTGTAACGATGTTTTGTATAAAGCGGGTGACGAAAAAAGCCAATTCCCGCGCATCGTAACTGGCAGGCTATCAAGCGGCATTGCAAGCGGAACCACATCAGTCGTTATAGATGGCAACATTGCAGACTGGACACCATACAGTGATTACTCTGCTGTTATTGGTTCAGACTTGCTAATGATCACCAACGCTTCAGGAACGTCAACCAGCGTAACGCTTACGGTTGCAAGGGCTACATCAATAACGCTAGGCTCAAGAATTATTTTAAATCAGCCTGAAGATCATTCGTCCGGTGATGAAGTTTTTAGGGCGCGCAAATTTGTTAATGCTGATTTGTATGATGTTCTTGTGGCAATTTATGAGGATGCAAATTTATCAACTGACGACTATGACGGCACAGGGATTGCGGCAGAGCTTGATGAATGGCTACCTAGCTTATCTGGTTCGATTGATGCCATATTTTATGAATCCAATGAAAGCACTGGCGTTTTAGATGATATTTGCTCTACATTTATGCTGGATATGTGGACAGATACCAGCATTGGTAAAATTGTCGTAAAAGCTGCAAGCCCTTGGAACACAACAACGGCCACGTTAACTGAAGGTAAAGAAATCGTCTACAGCAGTATAAAGCTTGATGAACCAAGTGATTTATACTATTCAAGAGCCTTTTTGCAATACGATAAGCGCAAGCTTACTCAAGGTGATAGCGATGTTTTTTTTGCTCGCTCTAGCCTTGCTTATAATTCTGATTTAGAAGGCTCTGATTTTTACGACGAGGAAAAAGTTAAAAAACTTGGCAAATCAATAATTCTATCTAATAAGCTAAATAATATAGAAGTTGCCGACCTAACATCTGTTAGATACGCGCAACGATTTAGCAATAGGCCTCAGCGTATTGATTTTGAAATAGAGGAAGAAAATCTCAATTTTGCTCTTGGTGATGTCATAGAAATTATCAGTAATGAAAATCAAGATATTTATGGAAATCCAAGGCAAGGCGTTAGAACTCAAGTTACACAAATTTCACCATCTAGCAATATAGGTAGAAAGTATAAGGTTTCAACAATTACATTTAATCAGTTTATTGGGGGAATTTCTGGAACTGATTTAATCGTCAACAATCCATACGATAACAATCTTTTCACCATTGCCGGTGGTCCAGTAACAGCAGGTACATACACGTTTATTTTTGACAAGCCTTACTACGGACAAAATACACTCGGTCAAGCAATTACGGTCGGCTCATTTCCTAGCGGTTCAACACTGAATTTAGTGTTTATAAATTCAAGCACAGGAATAGGTAGGGGCGGGGATGGTGGTAATGGCTTATTCGATCCGCATGGGAGAAATGGTGGGACAACGTTATCTGCAAATACTGGCATAACTTTAAATATTTATCTCAATGGCACAACCCCTGATTTTGGGAATGGAGTTTATTCAGCAAACGGATATTTAAAAGCATCAGGTGGTGGAGGTGGTGGCGGTGGCGGAAGTGGTGGAGGTGGTGCTGGTAATTTGTTTGGTGTTGCTGGGGTCGGTGAGTATTTTGGTGATGATGCAGCTAATGGAACTAATAACCTTGGTGGTTTAGGGGGGGAATCAGATGATGGTGATTCAATCGGCGGTAATGGTGGAGATCCTGGCTTTGCCGGTGGAAATGGCATAGGTACTGGCGGCGGGATAGGAGGCGCTGCAGGTAAGGGGCTTGTTTTAAATGGCGCAACTGTAAATGTATTCACTAGCGGCGAAACAACCCGCTTTGTTCAGGGGTCGGGCGATACACCTACGACTATAACATGAACCGCGATTATATTGGCGAGCTTTTTTTTGATGTTGAGCTGTTCGATACTTTAGAGCTTTGCAGATTTGCCAAAATACCAACCGCCAAAAATGGCACTAAATGTTTAATAAAAAAAAATGGTTCGGTAATTATCGGGCAGATGGAGGCAGTTTTTACATTTTCAGGTTCACCAATACAAATTAATAACCCTGCCAATAATCCTTGGGTTCAGTATTTAAATAATGATTTATCAGGTAAAAAAGTGGAAATATCAGGACAGATTGTTTATAGCAGCAGTCCGATTTACAGAGCATTAAGAGAAGATGCAAAGCTAGGACTTAAATCAAATTATTCAATTGAATATTTGGGGGGCGAGTCATTCACAGCGTCATTTGTGCCTATAAATTTATCAGATTCAATTGCAGTTGGCACTAAATTAACAAGCTCTATAACACTTCAATCTAGCGGCACAGTAGTGCAAATAAACTCATAGGCAAATATGACTATTGTAAAACTTCAAGCGCTTGCTAGAGGCACAGCGGGCAATAGCACTGGCGACGAGGTTGCTAATGCAGTTAACGCTCTTATTGATAAGACAGACATATTAGATGGTGCTTTATCAAAAAATATTACAGTTACATTAAGCAAGTATGCTCATTTAGTTAGAACGCTTGCCGGTGGCGCTGACGGGGATTATTTAAGCGCAGTTAGTCAGTTATTTATTATAGTTGATGAAGTTGATGAAACTGATCTTTGGGATATCACGGTTACTCTAACAGGTGGGATTGAAGGTATATTGGTTGATAGCACCTATGTAGTTACAGGCCTTAGCTCACCTCAAGGGACGGTAATATTTAAAGCAACAAGGGAAGATTACCCGACATTTATTCAGACGTTCACAGTAATGAAGTTTGACATACAAGACACGGCACTTCCACAGGTTGAGTTTGATGGAACAGAATTAATAGTCGATCATGAGAATGCTGGCACTCATTTTATTTTAACCAATTCAGTTTCTGGATGTAGGGTACAGGTTAACCCGGCAGTAATAGAAGGCGAACCAGCGCCAGCATCCCACATAATGTTTACAAATGAAACTAGCGAATATTGTTACTTTGTTGATCACAATGACGACCCAATACCAGCAGCCTATGGTAATTCTTTTGCAGCATATGGCGTTGGCGTGGCGCTAATAAGTCGGGGCACTGGCTGGCGGCTTTACGGAGCAACAGCGTGAGCGTAATAGGATTACTGCCGGTTTTAATGACCCCAAAATCACCTTATCCCGAATCTGGCGGCACATACCCAACAACCACAGAGTCATTGTTTAAAGCTAAGTATTGGCACTCAAACGGCAACAGGAATGCTGATTTTTCATTAGTGACCAGTGGCGATCAAATGAAATTGCATTTCACGAGTTATTACAAAGATGATTTGGTTGGTTTGATTTGGAGTTCAGGCGACGCATTATCACACCCAGCGCGTGCGCGATCATACCGCAGCAATTACAGCGGCATAACATGGACATTTGATGTTTCTGCAAGTGGCTCTTTACCTGCTATAAATGAACCGGGCAAGCAGTTAACTTTAACTATAAAAACAACCTCAGGTGAGTATTACGTGCCGCTGGTTAACTTTTCCGACATAGACAACACGTATATCACACCAGAACCAGAGGACCCACCTTTAGATCCTCCACCTGACCCAGCCCCCGTGCCATCGTACTCAGGTAGAGTTACGCTAGATTTTGATAACTTAAATGAAGGTATCGGGGAAGAACCGCCAACCATTCCCATGTCGAGTTTGACAGTCACGGAGTTATTGATAGCGGTTATATCAGAAGAATATGACGAGCTTGATTCATCTAGATTAGACAGTCCCTTAAACGGCTCTTTGACAATAACAACTGTGTCGGTAACCGGCGGCACAATGTCTAAGAAAAACTTAGTTATTGCTGATCACGGCATGGGGGTAGCGACCGCATATGATGACCAACACAATATAAGCCCTGAGCGCATTATTGATGAAATTCAAGCGCTTGGTTATCGTGGTTTTTTAAATCACTATGTTGGAATGTCTCGCTATCCAGCTAAAAACCCTTATCCCGCTGGCGGCAGCACAGCATTAATCATTAAAAAAACAGTTGGTAATACAATAAACGCACCGGCAGCGGCGTGGCATATAGACCTAGCACAACGAGCTTATTCAGCAGGTTATGATATTGCGTTTGGTATATCGTTTGAAATGTTTAGCGCTTTTGCTGACACTGCACTATGCCAAGTTGAGGACGATGACACGCTAGGCCAAACAGGCTACACACCAACCAGTTATTTTTTATCACCAGGTAACAGTGCTGCAATGAATTATCTAGAAAATGTATTTCTTGATTTTGCTGCAATAATGAATAGCACAAGCGCGCCAATTCGGTTACAAATCGGTGAGCCGTGGTGGTGGTGGAACACATCAAACCGAAAACCCTGTTTTTATGACTACCCTAATAAGCTTGCGTTTAACACATGGTCAGCAGCAAGGGGGGACGCGGGCGGCGGTGGTTATTTTGCCCCTAATTTTACTAGCGTTGACGATGTAAGCACCGACCCTGCAAAAGTGGCATTTAAGGAGTATTTACAAGAGCGTTTAGGGTTATCAACAACCGGTTTGCGAACAGCCGTTAAAACCGCTTACCCAAGCGCCGAGGTTTCGTTATTGTTCTTTTTGCCAACAATCCTTTCTCCATCCGCTGGCATGATGCAAACCGTTAACTATCCAATTAGCTACTATCAAAGCCCTAATTTTGACACCTTTGTTTGGGAGGCTTACGACGAGCACTGGTCTGGGCAAATCAATAAAATAATGGGTTGGGCGCAGCAACTAAAAGACGATTTAGGTTATGCCGACGATAAATTTGAATACCTTGCCGGCTTTGTTCCTGACGCTGATTTAGCCAGTGCGTTCGGCTATGAGGTTTTAGACCCTGCATATGCAGCAGAATTAACAGGCAGAATTTTAGGTGTATCACGTCGATTAAGAGAAGAACACAACACAACAAGGCAAGCGCTTTGGGCAATGCCTCAGGTTGTACAAACTGGTCTAGTTATTCATCCAGATTCAAAATTTTATGAATTAACTGGCCGCATTAAATACGGCGAAATAAACAACCAGCGCCCAGTTAGGTTTTTTCAGTTAGCAACTTAGCAATTAAAACAATTATCACCAAACACCAGCCGGATTAAGTCCGGCTTTTTTGTGTCAAAAATTTAGAAATAGGATCTAAAATGACAGTCATTCTAAGTGAAGATTTTACAGGATACGCAGCTGGTACAGAGGTACAAAATATAAGTGGGTGGGCTGTCTATGCTGAATTCCCCTCACAAAGGTCTGCACCTAAAGTTAATAGTTCTGGACAATTGTACTCCACTACAACTGACACTTCCATGTGTTATTATAACACAGGTAATTTATCTAATTACTCAAAAGTAAAATTTTTATACCAGTTTTCAGGTAGTTTTATAAAAGGTGGTCCTGCTGTACGTGTTATAGATAGGTACACATGGATAACAATTGAGTTAAGAAGCCTAACTACTACTGCCATAATTTATAGATATCCAGGTATATCAGCTTCTGATTTAGTTGTGTACCCCATAGGTATAGTAATAGGTGATACAGTAGAATTACAAGTTGACGATGCAACCAATACTATAGAGATGTTTGTAAATGGGGTATCAGCAGGAGCTCCTTTAAGTATTGCTTCTATATCAACCCCAACAACTAATGCTGGTATTGCTGTATTTGGGGCAAGAGACCCCTTGTATGACTACGTAGAACTGGGGACAAAATACGATGATATTATAACCATTAACCCCAATTTAGACAGGAAAGTTTTCGCTGTTATAGGGGACTCCAGACCCCACACAATAAGTGGTACCTACGAAAGTCCAACAATCCCTACATTTATAGACTGTAAAGTGGAGGAGTACGTAAGCGGCTCCACAGTTTTAGACTGGACAGAATTAGATGGTTCCCCTTCTGGGGGGTTGTACTCTGGGGTTCTGAACTTTCCACCAGGGCCTTTCTACAAAATACGGACTAGGTTTCGTAACGCCCCTTCCATATCTACTGAGTCCGCCCGCATAGGTTTTGGTGAAGTTATAGCTTTAGAAGGTCAATCTAATACATTCAACATAACTGGATCAGGTTACGCAGTAACAGCTAATGATAATGTAGTCTTTTTTGATGGGGCTAATTATGTAGTCCCAACTTCAGGTGCTATAGTTGAGGGACTTAACAAAATAGCAGTATCTAATAATAGATGTGTGGCTTATTACACAACTGCTGTTAGCGCCACTTCTATCAGTCAACATTTACCCCCAATGGGTACTAATTATGATAATAGGGTTGCCGCATTAATAGCTGTAGGTGGGAAGTTAACTGGAACATGGTGGGGTCAAGGTGAAAGCGGGGAATCGGAAGCTTACTACGCCTCATTAGGTATTCTATATGAAGATATCTTGGATAGAACTGGACAAGATGGACCAACATGTCCTTTATTTATTGTTCAATTAGGCAGAGATGTTGGTGGAAGCGGTAACTGGCAAGATACTCGTAATGCGCAAACAAGTTACGCCTACGATAATGCTAACGCCTACATAAGTCACCAAACAATTGATTTGCCCATGACTGATGAACTACACAGGAACAGCTCCGGTTTAGTTATGGAAGCTGAGCGTTTCGGGGACAGTTACAATAACTATAAAGGTGTGATTTCCTATAACGGTAGGGGGCCTATACCTACCAGTGCTACATACACTGGTAACACTTTAACTATGACTTATTCTTTAAACGGAAGTACAGGGTTGGTGGTGCCAAGTGGTGCAGAAAATTTATTCGAATTAACCAATGACAATTTTAGTACAATTGTAAAACCCGTTAGTGTTTCTTACACATCTCCTAATAAAATAGTCATGACATTTTCTAGCATCCCTGCTTCTTCTGATAAAATACGTAGCCACCAAGGTCAAGATTTCACCTTGTCCACCTTGCCGACAGGGGATCTACAATATAACACTCAAAACGTTATGGTAGAGCCTATAAACATAGCGTTGCCTGTAACTGAAGTTGTAGGTAACTCTCCTCCCATCGCGGACGGAGGGTCAGAACAATCTGTGGAGGCTGGGGCAGAGTTTGTGCTAAATTTCACCGGCTCCTACGATATAGACGGGACCATATCTTCTTATAATATTACCCAAACTGAGGGGGATTCTGTAACTCTTACCGGTTCTGGGGACATTAGAACCGGTACCGCTCCCAGTACAGACGCTGGCCAACAATTAATATTTTCTCTGACAGTAACAGACAACGAAGGTGCGGTAAGTTCACCAAGTCTACTTATAGTAAACGTGGCAGCGGTTGTTGTGGAGCAATCAACGGCTACTATAACTATCCTTGGAATAGTAGATGGTGATTACCCAATTAAACTTTGGTCAGAAACAACAAATTTATTACTCTACAACGGTGATGTTACTTTTTCCAGTAACCAAGCTTCGGTTTTAATTGATGCCCCTGTGGAAACAGATTTTAGTGGCAGGTGGTTGGGAAGTAACCCCCCTTCTACTGGAACAGGTTTGTACGGAACAACAGAGTAATGTATGGGATTATTAGATAGACAATTAGCTGATTCAATAAACCTAGTACACAAAGGGTCTTTCACAATAGTAGACCTTGATATGCGACTTGGTGTAGGTATGTTTACTATTTCACAAGATGGCTTACATATTTTTAACTCAAGATTCGCAAAAAACTCTGATCAAGGGGAGACCTACCCAATATTAAGAGTAGCGAAATATGAACTACCTGATAGCTATATTATACCGACTAATTTCTCGGAAATACCATCAACATTAAATAGAGTAGATATAGGTTATGACTTACTGGGTCCAGAAATAAAAGACTCAGAAGGTTTAGATATATTCAGCTATGTAGACCCAGATATAAAAAGTTTGTGGTTCTATGTAGCTGGAATACATGAGTATAATGGTAAGTTAATATTAAACAACAGCCTTAATTATGGTTCTAATGGACTTAGGTCACAAACTACTTTTGTTTTCGACTCATCAAACCTTAATGCTTCACAAACAGCTTTAGATCCAACAACAACTATTGAAGATGAATTTTCTATAATTGGTGTTGGAAAGTGTTGTGGTAATATGGCCTCAGTGGATGCTGATTGGGTGTCATTCTTTGGTGGTGAGATATTCACAACCGCACCACAGCAATCAATTACCACCAACTGGAGTAAAGGACCAAGCTTAACTGCTTTTAATACTTCTGAACTTGTATCTACTGCTGACCCAGATGATGTAATTACTATAGGTGCAACACCTCTACTTTATTACCCAGACACTACCCAAGACTCTAATGGTAAAGTAAAAGCTTTTTATGATGAGAATTTATTTACTCCTGAAGTTATAGCAGCTATAAACTCAACGGGAAACTTTACTTCTCAAATTTTAACTGATAACCAAGCCTTAGAGTTGCCTAATGGGTCTATTGCTAAAAACCCTTATTGGAATACAACTTCACTAGTAATTACCTCGTTTATTGTGCCAGAAACTAGAACCTTAGCCGTATTAACTAGATTGGATGGTGGAACAAGAGAAGCTTACTATAAAGACGCCCCTACTCAACCTTATGAATATGAGACAAGTTACACTTCAGGTGTTACTACAGCAATCAGGGATGTGAACGGTGTGCCAATACCAATCTTAGATGAAAATGGGGAAAAAATACCTGTTCAAAAAGGTAAATGTTATAAGTCTGAATTTTGGAGGTACAACCCAACTCTAGGTGATTATGAGGTAGTTGGTCCAAGCGATGGAGATGGCTTAACTATAAAAGATGACGCTTACCTGTCTGTTTTCTTGTTTGATACTCTACAATTACAAGAAGTAAAAGATGGCCTAAAACAACCTTGGGAAGTAAGACACTATAAGCAACAACTATTTAAACAACCACTTGATTTTACTAGTGGTGTTAATGTTAACGCCTCTCCAGAGGCAGGTGATTATAACTTATTAACTAATGAGTTATTTGTAAGTTATAAAGAAGAATACAGATATAGCACCTATACTTATTTCCCCATTTTCACTGTTTACGACGTCGTTGCGCAAGTGGGCGAGTCAATAACCAGTATTGCTAATCTACACCACTCCGATGTCCCAGACGGTGTCCAACAAATAAAAATATGGAGTGAGGGTGACAACCAATTGATATTTAATGGGGATCTAACATTTTTAAATGGTGGTGCTATAACACCTCCTCTAAGTTTACCCAGCTCAACTCCTTATTACGCCAGATGGTTAGGAGATAACCCCCCAACAACAGGTACAGGTATTTATGGAGTAACTCAATATGTTTAACGTAGTAGATGGCTTTAATTCGGTATTGGTTAATGCTCCACCCACGGCCAACGCCGGAACTAATCAAACTGGCATTGCAGCAAACACGCTCGTAAACCTTAATGGTTCAGGCTCTACCGATTCAGACGGTACAATAGCAGGTTACGCATGGACTCAATCGGGCGGTGCGGTATCAGTAACAATTAATAATGCCAATACTGTTACACCAAACTTTACAACTCCAGCGAGTGCCCAAACAACAATATTAAGTTTGGTGGTCACTGATAACGATGGCGAACCATCATCACCATCAACTGTGAGTATCACGAACTTAGCAGAAGTTATTCCAGACACTACAGCCCCAGTAATCACACTAACCGGTGCAGCAACAATTAATCTTGATGTGGGTGACACATACACTGAATTAGGTGCCACCGCTTTAGATAACATTGACGGTGATATTACTGGTTCAATTGTGATCACTGGTTCGGTTGATACTGGCACAGAGGGTACGTATTACAAATATTACAATGTGAGTGATGCGGCAGAGAATGCGGCCACTCAAGTAGCAAGAACGGTTGTGGTAAGTGCTGTAGTAATCCCTGACACCACAAAACCTGTTATTGTTTTAAGTCCTGCAACGTTAACTTACAACTTAACTGTGGGTGATACGTTTACGCTACCAACGGCCACACTAACTGATAATGTTGATTCAACAATCAGCATTAGCCCAGTTAGTAACGATGTTGATACAGCCACGGCAGGCGCTTACTCAGTTATTTATTCTGGTTGAAGATGCAGCGGGCAATGTTGCTGATAGTGTGACAATCACAGTTAATGTTTTTGAAGTAACTGGATTACTCGAGGAAATAGCTAAAACCCTATTCTCGATAAACAAAAAGCTTTATACAGCATTTAAAGGCAGGGGGAACATTGAAACCCTGAAATTTAAACCGATTGAGCCTATTGAATTAATCGAAGTTGACGCTGACGGTTATTTTGATTTTGACAATAACGAAGTAACAAAGGTTGAGTTTTATTTGGGCTCTGCAATGATTGATACTGATTCAGCTTTTTTAAGTTTCGATGGTTCAGAGTTAAACATTGAGACTGGCGCGCTAGATATTGACTCAGGAGTTTATTCAGCAATGGTTGTTGTCTATATTGGAAGTGACGCGAAGGGCACTGTTATTTGTGGCCCCGGTCTAACTGCTAATTGTGTTATTGATTTTCGTTAATAAACCACAGTAACTTTTCTTACTTATTAGTAATTAAAGTTACTGTTTTAAATTATTCTCATAATGCTTGCGGCAAAACTCGTCTAACACATCAGCGCCGCAAGTTTTAATCATGTGCAAAATCATAGCCGCAAAGTCAGAATTGTATTCAACAATAATTGCTGATTGGTCACCCTGCTTCTCATCATCAATAAAGCCATATTCAACTTCAATTACTAGCACTTCTTTTCCATGATTAGCTTTATCATCTGAGTGCTGATAACCAAGGTCATGATAAATATGACAACAGTTAGTTAATAGTATTGTTGATTTAGTGCTCATATCTCACCTTTTTTCTATTTGAAAATTAAAGTTACGTAATTTTTTCATAAATCACCATAAATAAAATAAAACATAAAGCCAGTATTAATAGTGGCGCATTATCATCTTTTACCAATCTAGGTTCAGGTGGCTTTGGTGGTGCTGGTCTTTTCGCTTCACTCATAATCTACCCCATATTTTGGTAATATACATAGGCTAAACACCCGCGAAAGGCGATGTGTTTTTAATCAATTATAGGTTATGTGTCGGGATTGTGTCTAAGAATATAAAATTATGTTTGTAGGTCAATTAAAACGGGGTTGTCTCTTTATCGTGCCAGTAGATCGAGGGCTTATTCATAGGAGTCCAATGGAGTGATATGGAAAGTGCGCCTGTCTTGCAATCCCTTTAAATTCAATCATCATTTTTACTAACTCTCTCCATAACTCTGCATAGCCCTGTTTACATTTCAGTTAATTAAGTGGCATTATTGTGTCGTAGATTCTAAATTATGTGTCGCTGACTTAACAATGCCTATTACAGAAAAAAAATTAGATGCCCTTCACGGCAAAAAAAGAAAGTCTACCATAGAACTTTCTGATCGTGATGGTTTGGTGGCTAGCTGCGGTTTATCTGGAAAGATAAGTTGGGTTTATCGCTATCGGTTTAATAAGCAACAAAAGCGCTTAACGCTTGGCAGTTATCCGGCAATGTCATTAGCTAGCGCACGAGATAAAACAATTGAATGCGTTAGGGCTTTGGAGAATGGCGAGGATCCTCGATACGCTTCAAGCAAAGGCGAATACATTTCAATCGAGGAATGCAGGCGCAAATGGTTAGAAACTCGCATTCCTGAACTAAGGCCAAAATCTCAAGAGCTTTATAAGTCACATGCTAGCAAGTATTTTAACTGTGTGCGTTTCCCTTATGACGTACAAAAGGCAAGGTTTGAATATTGGCTTGCTTACTTCGACCAAATAGCAAAAGAAACGAGCCGCAAGAACGCCGGCGCCATCCATAAAACATTAAATACTTTGCTTAAGTGGTGCAGGGCAAGAAACATCATTCAATCAAGTGTGTTTTTTGATATTGATTTTAGCGCGGTAGGCACAGCACCAAATAGAGGCGAGCGAAACTTGCAAATGCACGAGGTTGGCATGCTGTGGGTGGAGATTGGGCAAACTCATGCAACACCAGCAATCAAAGCTTGTTCTAAACTATTGATTATTTTTGGTGCCCGTAATTCTGAAGTCCGTGAAGCTAAGCGATCAGAGTTTGACTTAGATAGGGGCGTGTGGACGTTACCAGCAGAAAGAAGCAAAACAAAGAAGGTGATACGCAGAGCAATTCCAGAAGCGGCCAAGCGCATTATTTTAGACCTTGATGAAACTTATGGTGTTGATGGACACTTAATACCAGGATTGCACCGTGACACCTGTATGACCGTTCATTCACTTGATAAATTCATTAAGCGTACTTGGGGTAAAATGTGCGCAAAGGAAAAAATTGAAAAGTTTACGCCTCATGATTTTAGGCGAACGTTATCAACTAGATTGAGTGAAAAAGAAGTGTTGCCTCATGTTACTGAGAAAATGCTAGGCCATGAGCTTGGTGGCATCATGGCGGTTTACAATAAGCATGATTGGATTGACGAGCAGTTAAAAGCTTATGAGCTTTGGTGTGAAATGATTAGTAAAGCCGCTCAGGAGCAACTAAGCGGCATATCTTAGGCGTTTATCAATGTAAGCTTCAACATCAACACTATAAAAGCGTAATTTGTTGTCACCATACGGATCGATAACCTTGGGCAAGTCTGGATCGTAAATCTCACTTGCTGGATTACGCATTGCATAATACTTTGATTGAGAAATACAAAGCGTTTCACATAAACCTTTTAAATCAAGATACCTTTTCATCATTCACCTACCTTTGGTGGCAACTGCTTATTAACTGAGTCCCACAACTCTTGAAGTTCATTAAACAGTTCCGACTTTTCATGCCCTGTTTGTTTTAAGTTAAACATCACGTTTGACATCTGGCAGCCTACAACTTTCATGTTGTAAGCTATTTCACGCAGGTCGTTAAAGTCACACTGGCTTTGTGTGCGGGTGTTTTCGAGTTCAGATATTTTTTGGTATAAACAGTTATGGCAATGAATTACACCTTTCGGGGCTATAAACTCTTTACCGCAAGAGCATTTACCCATGTAACTATCTTCAGGGAATAAATTGTTCATTTGTCACCGCCTTGGATTCTGTAATCTTTCACGGTTATTTCAAACTCAACTGTGCCGTCCTCAAGCGTTATTGTTACTGGCTTGCCAAAATTAGAAACGTGTTGAGCTACAGCAACTAAGGCGTCTAAAGTCACATCAGACTTATTAGGCTTCCACATGTGAGTTTTAGCATTAACTTGACCAGCAAAAATTACATTTGTTAGCGGGGAGTTCATTACTCTAATCATCACTCCACCCCTTCACCAGTATGTGTATTGTTATCGCGTAACCAGCCTGGTTGTTTTGGTTCTACCCCATCGCGTAGTTGTTTGGCTTGTCGTGTCAACTCAAGAGCTTTTTGGGTTAGTAACATGTGATATGTGCAACCTTCTTTGGTATCTGTATAAGCCTCTCTAGCTAGTTCCTTTAGGATTTTTGCCTGCTGATAAAGGTTGTGGGCTTCAAGATTCACTTTGGTGAAAATTACTCTGTCACCAAGTTCAATAGGGCGCTTTAGGTTGTCACACTCTTTCTCAAGCTCCTTAATCCGCTCATCCTTTTCAACCAATGAGCGTATGTCGGATAGTGAGCGGCATGGCATTTCTGGTCTATCGTGAAAGTCGAAACATTTACAGTGTTCTGCCCACATAACGCCATGCTCGTTAAAATAGTCATTGCCAGCGTCAACGCACACATCACCCTCTGGCGCACCCGCTAAAATCTCTTTGTCAGTCATCATGCACCAACCTTTTCAATACAGGCATTGAGATAATCAACAACATCTTTAGGTGTTGGTTTGGCTGAATTTAAATGGGCAAATTTGTCTAACTCACTATCAGTAAATTGACCTGAATTAGTAGCGTAGTGTTTGCGGATAACATTGTTGTGATGGTAAATGGACTTAACAAAATCATCTGAATTAAAAGCGAGAACTGATGCATTGTTAAGGTCTTCATCTATGCTATCTGCAATAATTAAAGGCGAACGCTTTTCTAACTTCATTTGTTTAGCTAAAGCAAAGTTATCTAGTTTTCCCGAAGCAGCTTGATGGCCTCGAATGCATGCAACAAAGCCGTCATAGCCAAAGCTACCCGTTAAACTTTGTGAGTTTCTGGCAAACAATTCACTCATATCAAATGCATTGTTTTTATTAATTTTAGACATTGTTTTCTTTAAAGCATTAAGCTGCTTTAGTAGTAGTTTTTTAGCTTCTAGTTTGTTCATCATGCAGCCCTCTTGATTATTGATTGGGTGATTTATCATTGTGTTTACCGTTACTGTAAAGTTGCATAACAACACCATGTTTTTCTAGTTCCAGTCGCATTGTTTCGGCAAACTCAACTAGCTTTTTGGGTGATATAGAAACCCCGTCAAATTTAATATCAATCATTGGAAAGGGGTCATGGTTGATAAAGTGAAAGCCCTTAATCATTACACCACCTTCCTTAAACTGATGTTTTCATTCACATCACTTTCAAGTTTTCTATATGCAGCATTTAAAGTATCTACTGCTCGATCAAAGTTTTGCTGCTTAACATCAAATGCCATATAAGCCATTGATGCAAAGTGCAATTTCAAAGCCCCGATAACGTCATCACTTTTAATTCTGGTTTCAGCTAACACTTTGTTAAAAGTTTCTTCTGTTACATGGCCTTGGAGTAGGGTTATTGATGGGTTCATAATCATCACCAAGACATATCGTCATCAAAGCTAAAATCTGGCTCACTCATTGGCGTTTGATTTTGCCCACTCTGCGCAGCCTGATAGCCACGATTTGCTTGTTGGCTGGCTGGTTGACCCCGTTGGGCGTTTCCCGCTGATTGTCCGGAGTTAGGTGCGGACTGTCCGGAGTTCGATTTACTGCCAAGCATTTGCATTTGGTCAATGATGATTTCAGTGGTGTATTTATCCTGCCCTGATTGATCTTGCCATTTACGAGTTTGAAGTTTTCCTTCAACGTAAATCTGAGAGCCTTTGCGGACATACTCGCCAATGATTTCAGCCAACTTTCTATAAGCCGTGCATTTATGCCACTCAGTCTTTTCCTGAATAGCACCTGCTTGGTCTTTCCAACTTTCGCTAGTAGCAATGCTAAAATTAGCCACTGCATTGCCATTAGGCATATAACGGACTTCAGGGTCTTGGCCTAGGTTTCCAACGAGAATTACTTTGTTTACGCCTTTTGTAGCCATTATGCTGCTTTCCTTTCTGTATATTGAATAGCCGCTTTAACTTCTATGCCATCGTACTTAATGCCTTTGAAGTTCATGCCTGCTTTAAAACCTTCTGCATAAGCCTGCTCGACCTCTGTTAGCTCGCGCTCAACATCATTAACCGCTACTGCATCAGACTTGGTAATAGTTGGGGCATACTGCTTACGCTGGCTTTCCATTAGATTTCGCTCATAGATACCTTCGCTTTCTGAGTAGCTTGATTGCATTTCGCGCAGGGCTTCGGCTTCGGTTACTGGCTCAGCTTTTTGCTGTGCTTTGGCTGCTTCTGCTAACTTGGCTTCCATTTCTACCATTCTGGCTTGTTCATCAATCAAACGCGTTTTAACTAATGCGGTAAAATCATCGTTAGCCTTGAATGCTATGCTTGGCCAGTCATTAAACAGGTGCTTATGGTCTGGCGCCAATTCGCGGATAGTTGCCATATTTGATAGGGCAGTGCTGAGATAATTGGTAATCTCAATTTTACCGTTTGCAACTTCGGTTGCCGCTGCATCTTTAAGGCTCTCAATGGTTTTCTTGTTTTTCATCGATTGAAGAACGTCACAAACCAAGTCAGGTAAACGGCACTCAACGCGCGTTTCTGCGTCATTGATTGCTTTGTCAATCTCGACTTTTGCATCGGTTAAAATACCAAGGCGAATATCTTCTTTGCGTTTAGTGATTTGCTTAGCTTCAGATAAACGGGCTTCTCTGATTTGGGCACCGATGTATTTTAAATCTTTGGTGAATGCGTCAATGTCGGCCACTTCGCCCAATACGCGATCACATAATTCAGTAATATCCTTTTCCGCTTTGGTGAAAACCTTTTGACGGGCTTCAGCATTAGCAAAATCTTGATCGGTTTCGATAATTTGACGAGACTTTTCAACCAGGTTATTAGCGGCCGCTTTATAGTCATCAAGGTTAGAAACAAGGCTTAAGCCATTCATTTTGTAAGTAATGGCGGGTAAGTCGCGGATAACTTCAGCGCTTACTTTTTCGGCCTTGGCTTCTGGTACATAGTTGGCTAAGTCGGCTTTAAACTGCTTCAGGCCTTCAATAAGTTGCTTTCTGCGACTAGGTGAGGAAACGTATTGAGTAGTGACCATATTTTCTTCTGTGCCATCTGACACAGTAAAATAAATAGAATCACATTCAGCAACTAGCAACTGTTGCTCAAGTTGCGGCCAGTGAGTGTCAGGCACTTCATTTGCGGCAACCATAGTCGCTAGTTCAGCATTAAATAATTTATGCTCCCAGCCAATGTCTTGCATCATGGCTAAACCGTCCATACTGGCTAGTAATAACAGCCCTTCAATTTCATTTGTAATTGTTGCTGGATAAAGTTCTTCACCAATTTGCGCTTCAATAATTGGACGGGCAAGGGCTTCAACTTCGTGGCCTTGATCGAATATTCTTTGCTTGCTGGCATTAACCTCTGGCACTTCACCGGTGGCTTTCATGTGAAGCAATTCAGAACGGCTCATGAATTTACTCAAACCAAGTGCGGCTGTTGCTTCGCTGGCTGTCATATCAACACTGGCGCGAATTTTTAACCAAGCGCTTGATCCTTGAGTTACGTTTATAATTTGTTTCATGCCGAAACCTCCTGAGTAAGATTTTCAATTTGATTAGCGATTTCTTCTGAAACCGTGTATTTGCTACTAATCATGTTAATTATGCTTTCTGGTGTTGCCTTGCCTGCTTGAATGGCGTTAGCCCACTTGTTAGCGTTATCATTAACTTGATCTTGTGAGTAAGCGGGTAGGGCTTGAATGGCTTTTGGCTCTGACTTAGCGGGCGTTATGTCACGTTCAATATAGTGTTTGCCTTCCATTTCTTCCGCTGTAGGCTCTTGACCAATCTCAGGCCATGCTTTGCGTAAAGCTTGTGCCTCGGTACATTTTGCCAATTGACCATAAATACGCTTTGCCCACATAGCGTTTGGCATTTCAGAGTATTTGCTTTGAGTGGCGTAATTCTCTAGCCAATATTCTTTTGCAGAGAAACCAACAACGCGATCACCAATCAATTTATAAACGGTGTACTTGCACCACTCTGGGTAAGTGAAAGTCTTTTTGATTTCTTTTTTGTTGTAGTCCTGACCTGTAAACTCTTGCGTGATTAATGGGCCAAACTCTGGTTCATCTGATCCGGCATAATCACCGCTTCGACTTGCCTGAATACGATAAAGCCCAACTCCTGGCATTGGTACGTCACGCATTTCATACTTGTCAGAACCCGCAGCCTTGATGCTCATAGGCACCAAGTGAACAGGCTTAAGCATAATGTCGAGTTTGCGGGCTTTGCAGTAGTCGATTGCCATCACAATTGAGTCAGGGTTTGCGCCCGGGTAAATGCTTGAACACAAAGCGCCCCATGTTGATTCATCAATGCCGCGAGCTACTAAAAATTTGTTTTGTTCTTGCCATTCAGTTAATTGATTACTCATGCTGCTTTTACTCCTTGTGGGGTGACATCCTTGTCTGACGATAAACAGTTACAAACGTGTTTTATTGCTGCTGATATTCCAGTGATTGAATAATCAAATGGAGGGCGCTTTCGCAATTCACCGTTTACATTCACTGACACGATTAACTTAAAGCCGCTTTCTGTGATGCTTGAATGAATCTTTAAAACTAAAATGATTGAACCTGGTTTGCTGAAACGGGCTTTAATATCAAGCAGCGTGCTATATAAATTCAAAAGCTCGCTTTCTTCTTTGGTTAGATATAAAGCAGGCTTTGAGCTTGCTTGTATTGTTAAATTGGTCATCGTCAGATATCCTTGTTTTGCTTACTTTTGACTAGTTAGCCTTGTGAACTTGTCTAGTCGGGTTTGAAGCCCTCGAAAGAGGGCGGTTTAAACTTTTGCTAATTCATCAATCTTTGCTTTAGCTTCTTCATTGCCAAGATAAAAATTAACAGGGCTAATCGGTTTGCCATTCGACTCTTTAAAAATCATCATGGCCGCAAATTCGTTTGATGTGGTTTCAGCCAATTTATAACCTTCACTACCGGCTAAATGGACTATCCAGCCAGCCCAGCAATGAGTGGTATCGCACGTGTGCCAGTTCCCCATTTCTAGCGAGTTATCACCATCTGTAGCAATCGAAACTTTTTGATTAAGCTTTTCAACTTTAGGTATTGCTAAAATATCTTTTGAACCTTGTTTGCCAGAGCAGCGAGAGCAGTCAGAGCAGCGATAGCAGTCAGAGCAGCGAGAGCAGCCAGAGCAGTCAGAGCAGCGATAGCAGTCAGAGCAGCGAGAGCAGCCAGAGCAGTCAGAGCAGCGATAGCAGTCAGAGCAGCGAGAGCAGCGAGAGCAGTTCCAGCAACCTTTATTTGACTTGTTATCTTCTTCAAAATCAGGGTGTGATTCTGCAAATTCAGCAGAAACACCATTCAAATTTTTATCTTCTCGCCCTAAAAAATCACTGTGACTTTTAAATATTTCTGTTTTCATCATCTCCCCCTTACTTGTTAAGCCGATAACTTCCAGCTTGAATTAAAAACCGTATAGCCATTAGCTTGCATAAACTCAGCTATAGCCTTTTCATTGCCAATGGCCTGTAAAACAAACTCAACTCCTTTTTCTTGGATGATTTGCTCAATTAACAGGTCATGCCTTACATCTACCAATAAAACTTCCATGGTTTTTTGATTGCACGGGCTAATTGTCATTGATGCAAAACTGCATTGAATTTCCATAAACGCTCCTAAGCTGCTAGTAGTAGTGCGTAGTTGATGTTCATGATTAACTTAACTCTTTACAAGTAATTCTTGTAACTAACTATACAAGCATTTCTGATTAATACAAGTTAATCTTGTAAAAACTTTTAAATTATTTTTAAGGTATTAAAAAACCCGCTTTAAGCGGGTTTAACATGGATTTATTTTTTGGTCTATTTAGATGATTGGTAAATAACGTGCTTGGCTGTTAAGCCATTAGTAACAACTATACTTAGAATTGAATGAATAATAGCCCATGATAGAAGCGCTCCAAGACCTATTCCTATTGTAATAAAAATAGTTTGTTCGTTTGGGGTTCCAGTAAAATAAAATAAAACGATCACTGCAACAATATGTATAAATGTACTTATTCCGCTTAGCGTACTACCTACATTGATGGCACCTTCAGCTTTATCAAGATCATCTTGAAAGCGATTTTTTTCTAAAGCTTCTTCTTTGATATCTTTCATAAATACTTAATTCCAAATACTTGAGTGCCAGAACACTCTACCAATGATGCTTAACTCGTCTCGATCATCTGAACTAACAAGCCGATCTTCATAATCAGGGTTAAGGCTTCTAATTATTACTGCACCCTGTTTTTCTCTTAGTAGTCTTTTTACCATAAGTTCACCGCAATAGCTTATAGCATAAGTGCTGCCTTCAGCTATTTTCTTAGATGCCGTATCAACACCAACGACATCACCATCATAAAGTCTAGGCTGCATTGAATCGCCAGTTACTTTAACGCAGTAAGCAGAATTTGGATCTACCCCGCATCTTTTTAGTGTTGACTTGGCAAACCTTAGAGAAAATCCGTTGTTTTCCACACCTGGCTCTCTACCGTTACCCGCACTTAATTCAACATCCATCATGAATTTTATACTCACATCATCGTCATGTATTGGCGTGCGACTATCCCATGGCTCAATTGTTCCAGCGTGAACAGCGTTAGATTGAACGTTCTTGCTATGTGGTGATGGGTCGTCCGTTTCTGTGGAAATGTACGCAAAAGTGGTATTTAGGGCTTTTGCAAGTCGCAACTGATTTCTTCTCGCAACGTCATTTTTCCCATGTTCCCAATTTTGCACAGCTGTGATCGAACTTAATCCGATTGCCCTGGATAGTTCATCTTGAGTGAAGCCTTTAATATCCCTTAACTTAACTATCCTGCGACCTTGTTCGGCCTGTCTAGCTTTTTCCTCAGGCGTTCGCTTATCAATGATGTTAGCCATGTATATATCTCTCATTAATTAGTAACTCCAATTTACAAGAAACGCTTGTATAAAAATATGAAAGAATAACTTGCATTAACTTGTAATTTGAGCAAGTATTACTTGTAATTACTTTAGGAGTTAATAAATGAACGGTATTCAAAAGGCTATTTCCATTGCAGGTGGTAGAGAGCCGCTTCGTAAGCGCCTTGGAGTCTCTTACGAGTCGGTTAGGCAGTGGGAAGCTCAAGGCTTTGTTCCTCACACCAGTGTTTTTGCTGTTGTAGATGAGACGGGGGTTTCTTGTTTTGAACTTAACCCGACTGTCTACCCAGAACATAGGTTCAAAAAAGCCAGTTAATTCGTTTGTCATCTCTTTTTGCCGCTTTTAAACATTACACAAAGGTTAGTTAATATGAAAAATGAATTCACGCGAACAGAAACGGAACTTTCTCAGGGGTTGGAATGGGCAAGACGTGAGTTCGTTAGACGCCACAGGATTGATTTACTGGCTCCTAAGGTTGGTACCACTCATAAAACCCTTTTAGACCGTCTTAACCCTGATAACGACAACCACAAACTTAGCGCTGAAGTCATTTCAATGCTAACCGCTTTAACTGGTGACAATATTTTGATTGAAGGCTTGGCAAATGATGCAGGCCTTAAATTATATAAAGCTCCAACCTCAGAAGTATCAGACGAAAACATCATAAAACTTCACTTACGCAGATGCAGTCTAGGCGCTCAATTTGGCAACTTGCTAGAAGCCGCTTTGGATGATGGGCGAATTGATGCACAAGAAGCAAGTGACCTACTTAAATGCACAGACGATGCAATAGGGCAGCTAACCAAGCTAAAAGCAAATCTAAAAGTTAAAAGCGAGGCCGCATGATCACATTAGCTTTAAAAATAAGCATTGATGAAACAAGCCCAATCTTTGCAGAAATAGAAAAGGCCAAGTTAAGTATTGATTCGCTTTCAGTGGATGCTAAGGCGTTATTTGAACAGTTTTTTGATGGACTTCTCAAAGTCGGAAATGGTCTTAGTGAACTGGCTAGATTCGAGGTTAGTGATAGCCCCGCAAGAGCAGGGCATCTGCTTATTAGACTTTATCCATCGGATAGTTTTCTTTTGTTTACTGCCGCACTTGCCGCAGGGGACATCAATAGATTGGTTATCAAACATAGCCATTAGTTTTCCTCTCATTCCGGTTTTAGGTTGTTTTTCGCAACTCCAGCTTATCACCGGTTTGAGGGAATTTAAAAGGGGAAGAAAATGAATCTAGTAACAGTGTTAACCATCAACATTTTTAGCTTAAGCGAGTTCACTAACTTGGCTGATGTATATGCGGCCAATGACTCCAGTTTTAACCCACTGAGTGCAGCGTAATGGAGTTTCACAAGTTCATTAAGTACTCAGCCGCAGGCTTTGCATTTGCGTTGTTCCTAGCCGCTGTTTTAACCATTTTTGTAGGGATTTAGCATGGACATTCAATACACAGAAAAGCGCAAAGGTTGGTACAGAGGTAAATATTTAACTAGCGGGGTTGTAGTGGCCTTATTTGTTTTGGCCGTGGTT
>Ga0099846_1000086_pt1 | contig 34580 bp, 52 predicted proteins | sample CB_VirMetaG_FD_78180 | JGI IMG/M metagenome (GOLD analysis project Ga0099846, IMG submission 78180) | Freshwater to marine saline gradient viral communities from Chesapeake Bay - CB_1504_1 Viral MetaG | ecosystem: Environmental > Aquatic > Marine > Coastal | place: USA: Chesapeake Bay... | reverse complement strand
GAAGTAGAGAGAGACATTAAATAAGTGTCAGATTTATATCTATTTATTTGCTTAGATATTTCTAAAACATTTGAGCCTTCTTTAAAAAATACCCTCATAAATTCCCTTTCATCGATGATTCTTTTTTAATTAAATTAAAGTGGCAGGGCTTTCGCCCCACCACAATTTTGCTTTTAGTAAGCGCCTGACCAGAAAACTTTGTCACCAGTTTCAATAGCTTCAGCACCATCAGGATTAACTAAAGAGCCAATCCAAGTGATGCGAGTTTTTCCACCAACAACAGAGACGGTAAAATCCTCGCCCTCGTGAACTGATAGTCTACCAACAGAAACAGATAAAACCGTTTCATGTCTATCCAGATCAAGAAATGAAAGCTCAGATCCAACAACAGTTGAGCCTTTACCGAACCCCTTAGCTTGGATTTCTTGAACGCTAGATTCAAGAGCAGTGATGCTGGATTCAAGTTGCTCATCTTTTGAAATTCTAGCAGACTCTTCAGCAGAGATCTTGCTGTTAAGCTCAATCGATTGCTCAAGAATAGACTGTTTAATTCCTGAAAGACTAAAGTCACCTCTAATTTCTAGGGAATACTCAGCAGAGAATACACTTGATTTGAAGCCTAGTTTATTTACTACTAACTCAATCTTTCCTGGAGTTGCTCCGCTATTTGTTCCAAAAACTGTAGTCATTAATTGCTCAGAAGAACCATTTGGCCCTACTGTTGCGATGTTAGAAATGACCATTTGAACACGAGGGAGACCTGGATATAGATCAGCCGAAGGCTCTGCACCAACATAGAACAATGATTTAACACCACGCTCAAATGTATTTACTGGGACATAAACTTGTCGAGATCTATACCATGATCCAGCATCTTGACCATCACCTTGAGGCATAGTGTAGTAAGCCATCAAGAATGTGTCGCTAGAAGTCAATGGAGCATCTACAGTAGCTACTGAGTACATATTCTCAAATTGAGAAACAGTTACGTTTTCTTTTGATCCGTCAAAAAAGTACCAGTTGATCTTGTTGTTAGCATTTTTAAAATACCAACCATCGCGACCAGATGGATCTTTAATTCCAGCAGCACCATCAGCATAAGTGGCAGCACTGTCTTCAAATACTACGTTCTCGCTTCCTTGTATTGCAGAGATTTCACCTTGAATGCTTAGATCAGCCGCTTCTCTTGATTCTTTTTCTGTTGTAATCTTTTGATCAAGCTCAGAGATAGCAGACTGTAAATCTTCTCCAACCTGAGATTCAACAGCAGAAATTCTAGACTCTAGACCAGACTCAGCAGATGTAGCTCTAGAAACTTCTTCGGCAAGTGCCGAATCATTTGAAAGAACATACGAAGCAAATGCCTGGTCATTCTCAGTGTCAACCGAGTTGATTAGATCTACAATCTCTTTAAAGCTATCCTTGTCAGCGTCAGACAAAGAAAGAATTGCATCAATTCTACCCTTCTCAGCATCAACCTGAGACTGTAGGTTTGAGTCAGCTTCTTGTCTTGCCGTAGCTTCTGCACTGATAGAGCTTTCAAGCTCAGAAATAGCAGTCTGGAGATCTTCTCCTACTTGCCCCTCTAAAGTTGTAATTCTACCGTCTAGCGCATTGTCAGCAGCCTCTCTAAGATTCTTCTCTTCAAGAACTTTAGAATCAGCGTGAGAATTAGCTGAAGTAAGCGTAGATAAATCTCCACTTGCTCTATCTAGCTTCTCTTGTTCGATTTTGGCGTCAAGTGCTTGTTCTGCACCTTCAGCGCGTTCTTTTTCAGATACAACAGAACTTTCTGCTGCACTGATTTGATTGTCGAAATACTCTACCACTTCTGGGGCTAGAAATTTCTTTTTGATTTGTTGAGCCATGTTTAACACTCCTTGTTATTAATACTGAACCAGAAGGGTATCCCCTTCTTCGAGAAAATTGTCCAATCCTAGACCATCCCACGAAAGCACGTTGCCAGTTACTATGAAGTCTATGCCGTTAACTTGTTCAATCCCACCAACGATATTAAGCCTAACGCTTGATGATGAGAATGGTTCACTTGGTAATAATATAAATCTTCTATTTGTATCTTGCTGGGTTAAATTATATTTAGTGACTAAACCACTAGCGCCAAGGCCAATTGGAAAGCCGCCAAGATCCGATCCATTACCACCATAAAATGAATTATTATCGGTGTCATAAACTATTTCACTTGGCTCTAAAACTAACGTGCTTCTTTGAGAGCTTGAAATTCTAGGTGCTTTAAATACTGCCATCTACTACTCTTAGACCTGAATCAACAATAGAGGTATCATTATCTCTATTTCCGACATCAATGGCAAGGTCTCCACCAGATTCGCCTCCAAATTCAATTGAACCAGAAACAACCTGCGTATTTGTATCAACCACAAAAACAATATCTATAGATCTTGCATCAAATATCCAAGGCATTTAAAACCTCGTTCTCTGCATATAAATAATAGTTTTCTTACTTTCACTTTGATAACTAACAAGAACTGTTTGCACCGTTTCTGAATTTAATTTGTACGTGTAAAGCTCTTGATGGACATCAGGGAAAGATGTAACGATTTCATCCCAATCTACACCACTTGGTTCCGTAGGTACTGGCCCACCATCATGGGTAACAGCAACAGCATCACCGCTATTGCCATCTCGAAACTTTGAAAACTCTCTATCGACAAGTGTTTTTTTCATCGATACCCCTACTCATCGAAATAAACATTTAAAGATATTAAAAACCTTATCGCGTTTATCTAGAGCTATCTAGCAATTCTTTAGCTTTTATTTCGTTTTGTATAGAATCAGTTGCGTCTTCTTCATACCAAGCAAACCAAAATGATCCATCAAAAACAATCTGGTACCTAAAGTACCTATCTTTCTTGATGCTATTGTCTGAGCATAGCCTCTTAAGACCTTCAGCAGACTTGGCTTTTAAGTAGTTTGGTAATGCTTGCATAATTTAAAAAGGGGAGGTTTCCCTCCCCTGCTTTATTAGTCGTTTAAACCTTGAATCAATGGAGACTTGCCAGCAGCAGCACCCTTGAGACCAGTTTGAAGTGCTTTAACACCAAAAAGCTGGTCAATTGCAACGCGCTCTGAACCTACACCATACTCGTTAGCACCTTGTGCAGACATAGATGGAGCAGATTGAAAGCCTATTGCTAGAGCAGATTTCTCATACATGTATAGCTCTTTGTCAGATAATCCATTATGAACGTAAATTGGCATACCAAGAATTGAACCAATTACACCTGTAGGAATGTTGCCTTGTCCGTAAACGTCAGCTCTCTTGAACTCATCAAGGCTAAATAGTACAGCCTCTTGAGCAGGTGAAGCAACGATTACGCAGTTGCTCATTACAGCATCAGCTTTCATTAAGTTTTTTCTCATTTCAAGAAGGTCCGCATAAGAAACGTCAGCATCAGCACCAACATTGATGAAAGATGAAGTCGCACCAGCAAGAGCTAGAATGATTTGTTGATCAACATAGCGACCATGAGCAGCAGCAGCAAACTTAGCGTATTCCATTTCAACGTCAATATTAGCTTGCTTCTTAGTTACTGCATCAATGATGTAAGCAACATAAGCTTTAAAGTCGAAAAGCATAGTATCTAAAGAAGATGTCAAAGCAGTAGCATCGCCCTGAGATCCTTCTGTTCTGTTTACAACAGTGAAAGAAGTAAGTTTAGGGAAAGATACAGACAAAGCACCTGGAACAGCAAATGGAGAAACATCCATAATTGTGTTCTTTAAAACTGCGTTGAATGCTAGTTCTTTTTGAACCAGTGAGCTAATTAAAGCCTGTTTTGTGTTGGCGAGACCGCCAGTAATTACGTCAGCCATTTATTCTCTCCTTGAGAAGTTTGTTTATTAAGTAAGTAGCCCAGCCCTATATTGAGACTTGATATATTCTTCAAGCTCTTTGGCATTCATTTTATCAATATTCTTTTCACCCGAGAAACTTCCAGTGCTGGCCGCCTCATTTGGCATTCTTTTTCCATCACCAAAATCAACTAAGTGTGAGTGGTTTTTTACAAACTCCCCAACTACTCCTTTGACTGATTCTTCATCAACGCGCTTTGTTTCAGGGTTAATCACAATTTTATCAAAGTCGATAAATGTGGCATAGTCCTGGTTCTTGAGCTTTTCACCCAAAAGTTTCTCAAACTGCTGGTATTTAAGACCATTAACAATTTGCTCATTCTGCTCTCTATAAGCTTTTTCAAGAGACTCAACTTGTGATGCCTTGGCTTCAGCTAAGGCTTTCCACTCATTGTTCTCTTTGAGCTTTAACTCATGATTCTTATTCTTCTCATCTTCAAGCATTCTAGCTTGATCCTTGTATTTCCTAGCCTCAGCTAGTACTCGGCGATAAGTTTCATAAGCCACTTTATCTTGTAATGTTTCTTTCTCATGTATCCCACTAGGATCTTGAGATGCGGCACTGCCAGCGTTTGAGTCGCTCATTCTATAATTCCCTTGTCAAATTTACTTGTCAAACTATTTCAACAAGTCTTTTATGCTCTGTCTAATTATTTCTGTTGCAACATCTATAACTTCTTTCTTGTCTTGTTCAGATAATACTAAAAACTCTCGCACTTTTTCAACATGGGAACGCACTTGTTCGTTAGTTAATGTGGACCTAGCACCTGATAGTTCTTTTTTTCTTTTATTGTTTTTGATGAAAACAGTTACCTTGCTACCTGATGACTTACCAGTTAGAGCGTCAAGCATTTGACCTGTTGCAGTAATGTTTGACTTAGATGGTTCGGTATCTGGGTGCAAATTCTTAGCGTATCTTTGACGATATTTAACAGTGGTCTCTTCTAATTCATCAAAAGAGCCAGACTTTCCTTCCCCTTCAAACCTTGCTTTTATCTTAATCACATCAATAACAACTTGGATTATCTCTTTAGCCGCTTCCCTTGTAGCCACTCTGATCTTTACTTGAAGCTTTCTATTTAGCTTTGCAATTGTGTCTGATGCGCTCATGAAAACATCTCTTCGGCTATCTGTCTTGCCAATGCGTCAAGCTCATCAGCTGATAAGTCGTTAATTGCTGGCTCATCTTCTTTATATGAATCGATAATTGTATCAAGCTCCGATTGTGATATACCTAAGAAGTCTCTAGCCTTTCCTGGTATTGGCTTAGATTGTCCGTATGTTCCGCGCCTATTTCCCTCAACTTTCCCAGCTAATTCTTCTGATGGCTCTTTGTAGCCTATTACTATTTCACCCGACTTGTGACTAACAAGCTCTAGTGAGTCCAGCATATCACCACTAAATGTTAGATCGACATCACTGACATCAGTGCCTTTAATTTCTGCATACTCCTTAGTATATTTCTTAAACTTTTTATTGTTCTTATCCATTCCGTTTAAAGTTCTGGAAACAATAATATCCAAGACCACTTCAGCGATCTGAACTCTCTCTTTAGGCTTGAGAGACTTTGGAAGTTTAATCTTTTCTCTAGTCCAGTCTATACAAGTACCCTATTAGCTAAAGCTTCTTTAATCTGAGCTTCATCAGCATCAGGATATAATCTTTTAATAGCTTGCTCCATAGTCATAACACCTAAGTCAATCTCGGCCTTAATCTCAGCAATTTCTTCCATTCGCGTCTGCATAGGTTTAGGCGCTTCAAACTTAACCTTAATGTCCAGCTCATCGTTAATCATCATTCCTGGAACTTCTGAAGGCTTAACCATTCCTGATTTGATCCAATAGTTATGAATTTTAGGAAGCTTAACATTCCACAATTCTTTCTCATCTTTCTCAAACCATTCTTGTGATTTCTTTCTGATTTCCCAGACGTCAATCTCGTCAATAATTTTAGCAATACCACTAGATGCGTTGCCACCATCAACTGAACCCATTGACCCTATTCTTACACCTTTAGATTCAAGCCACATTGTGAAAATTGTAGTTACAAACTGAACCACCTTTTCCGTGTCTGCTTCAGGCTTAATTGTTCCTATTTGTGGAGCCTTATCGCTATTTGGATCTGACTTAAGTGACCAAATAACATTTGGTGCAATAACAGCGTTGTCAAATGATAAATCGGTCCCATATAGAATTGAAAAGCACTGAAAGTGCTGGGCCCCTGCTGCGTCACTTAGCATGACAGGGATCGCCTTAGTTATCTTGAGCATATCAGAGTCAAGCACTGGCAATAATCTATTCTTTTGACGCTTTCCGTAAACGAACGGGATGATGCCAATAAGATTTACACCATCGTTATCTAATAGATCTTGCGTATTCTCTTCACCGCTCATATAAAACGAGTCAAACTCATCATCGGTGTATACGTGAAGCAGCATAGAATTATCATCATTATTCTTTTTGCCCATTAACTTGATGAAAATTGTCTCTTCTTCAGGATTAACTCTTGAGTCACTCATCACTAAAAATGAGTTAAATGAAAGCTCTCTGATTGCTGGCTTTCCAGACTTATCAACGTACGGCTCCCATGCGAAGCCCTTAAATAAATGAGAGTAAGCGTCTGCAATAGTCCCAGACTGATCAATGTCTAATGCGTGAGAGTAAAAATCTACAAACTCCTGAGCTTTAGGATCTTCTGATGTTCTAGAAGGCTCTTTAGAGTAAGTTGTTGATACCTTATCAATAAATCTTTGTAAGATATTTATGGGTAAAATTCTATCTTTTATCGAATTGTAATAGTTTGCTGAAAGTGAAGTTCTTAAAATATTATCAACGTAAGGTAGTAAATTTCCTTCGTAAATATTCAGGGCTTCCGCACTCTTGTTCAAGAATGAGGCGTTTGATTTTACATACTCTATGATTTCATTTCGTTTATCTTTGAGGGCCATTTTATTCCTTACAGTTGAATTGTTTTAGACTGTGCTTGCGTCCTATTAATATCATAATCAATCATGTATCCAATAGCAGTTGTAACGTGCTGCTCTGGTAGCGAGTCATCCTCTATGCTTGAGCCTTTCTTGAATGATGTCTGCATAAATCCATCATGAAGCCACATATCATAAACGTAAAGTCTGACTTCTTTATTCTCATTTATAAAATGTGCATTGACAAGATTGTGCCTTCTTCTAATTGGCGGATTTGATAATGGCACCTTCATTGAAAAGCTTAATTGCCTTCCTTCTCTAGTTCTATAGTTAGCAAGAAATTCTCTTATAATGTCATAGTCTGACTTGATTGACCTTGTATCCCTATTCTTACCTGATGCGTCACCATACACAGTAATGGTTCTAAACTTATCAAGTAATCCGCTAGATGCTATCTCTTCCATGATGTCTGAAGTCCTTGCACCCTCAACATGAAATGATTTTATGATGTGGTAGTTTCTTCCTATCTTGACAGCAGCAGCAGCACTCATTGGCTTGCCGTGACCGATGTTAAAATCATGACATAACCTCAACTCATCACTGTAGTTAATATCAAATGATTCTCTGTAATTTAGCTCTTTATTGTAAGCGTAATAAACTCGATCTTTAGTAAGCTCCACCCACTCCCCGTAAATATATCTCTGGGCTTGAATTGGATCCAAGTCTTCTTTTAATTGCTTAATGTAAACAGGGTCAAGAAATGGGTTGTCTGTAGTGACTGACTTAAATACAAATCTGGTTTCTTTCTTCTCATCAAAGAAATATTTATAAACCCAGTGATTAGGGCTTGATGGATTTGTAGCAGCTATTAATATGTTTTCTTTTATGCCAGATATACGCCTAAGCCTTGCCTTTAAAGTCATAAAGGCTTCTTTGTCTTCCTCGTTATTCTCTGTTAACTCCTCAAATATAACCATCGACAGCTTTAGAGATCTTCCTTTGTGATACTTTTTATCACTCCATGATCTTGATATAATTTCAGACCCATTGCTGAATGTTATTTTTGCTGATGATGTGTTTACAGTGTAATCAGTGCCCTCTTTTAATGCGCCATCTAAGTGCTCTAGAATCTCTTTAAAGATTGTATCCTTAAGGTCTGGCAGTGCCTTTCTTGCAAGCAAAAGCCTTGCTCCTGGATTAAAAATGCAATGTGTAACGCCTAGGTGCGCCATTAGGATTGATTTTGCAGAGCCGTAACTGCCGCTGAGTAGAACTTCTGGTGTTCCTTTGGAGTAATCCCAGTCTCTTCTCAGGAGGTTTACAACCTTTATCTGATAGGGTATAAAATTTGGATTAAATGTCGTCAGGTTTGGGAGGGTGCTATCCTCTACAATGTTGGCCATCTATAGCTCTTGTAGTTTCTTACTCTGCATATTGATGACTTATCCACGCCATAAGACTCAGCGAAAACCTTGTCCATCTTGGGATTATTAAAAGTTCTTATTGATAGAACTTGCTCATCTGTTAATAGTCTTATTACTGGTGGCTTCTTCATTACATTGTGTAGGTTTGCGTGGGAATAATTCTCGGCATGAGTAACCCATTCAAGATTTGAAATTACGTTGTTTTTCTTGTTTAGATCTTTATGGTTTACAACATTTTTTCCATCTACAGGAGACAGGAAAGTTTCTGCCATTATCCTGTGAACCATTATTGTAAATCTTTTACCATTCTTGTAGAGATGAACAGTCTCGTAACCACTTGTTCCGATAGATGTTTTCATTAGCCTACTCAAAGACCCTGTCTTTCCTCTTTTACCTTTTTCGTAAAGTGAGAATATTTCACCATTTTCAGATATTGAATAGTTTTCAAAACCATTAATCGTTCTAATCATTTTGGATCTATCCTATAAGCAAGTTTCAATGCTTTCTTAGTATCTTCATCAACTTCGTGAGTAACTTTGTCTTTAATGTCAGTATGATTTACCAACATGAGCTTAGTGAAGCCTGGATTATACTCACCAGTCGTACCTCTGTCGCTTAGCCATTCTTCCTGAATTGCCTTGCATCGCATATAGGTGGTGCGAAACTCCCCATTTTCATCCGACCATCTCTTTAAAGTGTGCCTGTCGGTTCCAATTTTTATCGAGTACTTATTTAAAGTTGGTGGATAGTTAACTAATACATCTTCAAAATTAATAACCCTTCCATTTGAGACAATTTGCTTCTTAACTGTTCTTGTTAATGGCCACTCTAAAAAGAATTTAAGCATTTCAGTAACGTGAATTGGATCATAATCTGATGGTCTTCCTATTGGATTGCTCATTGTTTAACACTCACAATGCCAAGATTTACTAACCTTTGATTGATGGCCCACTTCTGCATTAATTTAGATATTATTTCTGTCTCTGATGGATTGATTTCAACCTTGAGAATGATTGAACCATCTACTTTGGTGGATATGCCAGCAATGATAGCAGCACAAACACCGATTTGATCAATTTCTAACTCGCCCATTAAAGCACCGCTTCAAATTGTTAACCTCACAGAGGCTTTAATTGATTCTAGGTGTTTTTAATTAACTAAGTCAATTATCTAAAGCCTTGCCCATCAAATTCCAGTGTATCAAACCCGTTGAAAGACTGATTTACTACTTGAAACTGATTTGAACCGATGAACTGAGAGCAAATAAAGGCATCTCCACTTGTTAGCGTTAAAGCAAGATCCCCATAAAATACGTTGTACATAATTAAAACACTATCATATTCACGGTCTGAGTAAGCGCCATCTCTATAAACCTTAGCCATTCCACCTTATTAGATATAATCTGATGCTTTTTTAGGGTAGCTCTCTTGTTTGTATTTAATAACGGAATAAGGAATGCTTTTCCCTGTTACTATTATGTACCTGTGCTTTCTGGACCTTGGCTTTAGGTAGAATTTGTCTCCGTATGTCTCCCTCATAAACTCAGATCTATTTTTCTGCCCACGTGAAATGTCAGCTATGGTTTGACCATGCAAATGCTCCATTCCTTTTATTGCCCAATCTGTTCTTTTTGCGCTCAGACCATAATATTTAAAATTACAGGCCTGATAAACTGTTCCCACGTGCTTCTGAAGGGTGTCGGCAAAAGATATGATGATCTTATTTTTTGGCAAGATTCTTAAGCTTCTGCCAACTAAAAAGCTAGCTTCATTTTTTCTGTTATATTTTAAACAAAGTCGATTAAGCTCTAGTATGTGACCCTTAAAGTCATCCCCTGCTATTCCGCGCCTAAGAGTAGCCGAGGCTGGCGTCCCATAAGTCACAACACCAATCAACTCTTCTTTGCTAAATAAACCAAAGCAGTACGAGATCGAAGGGATTCTTTTAGCGTAATGTATCTCTAGTAAGTAAGGATAACTATCCTTATTGTTAATGGTCTTAACGATCACTTATAGTCCCTTTTACAAAACCAGATCACTCAATTAAGAATGATCTGGAATGACATTCTCTCGCGCTATTTCATTTTCACGAGGGAAGCTTTAATTAACATAAGTAAATATCATCCCCACCGTTTAACCATGAGTCATGCACAAATTCTCGAACTTCTTTTGACTCTCTCTCCCACTTCTTAACTTTCTTTAAATTGTTGACGTTAATGTTATCATCATTTCCGTCCTTAAAGCCTACTGTAGAGCTAGAATCCATTACTCTCTCACTTACATAAGTCTCATATAGGATCTTTGCAACGGATAAAACATGAGTGCGTCCATTCGTTGACCAATTACATACAGGACCCTTAGTTGATTGAGCGTGAATCCTTGTTATGTTAAGCCATTTACCTGTGTCAGTATCAAACATTCTTCCATCTGGATAAACTGTTATCTCAGGGTAGCGTGGGGATTGTCTCATTTATTCTTTCTCCGTAAGTAATGTCGAAATTCTCGCACCTGTCAAATAATCCACCAGTTGCCCTAACCGCTTTAGCTTCAATTGGTGAAAATATAACCAAGTCCTCGTTCATGTAAGCATAAAGCTTTTTAACTTTTTGTTCTTCGTATAGTGCAAGGATTGACTCTGGCACCCAATCCCTGGTTTTATCATTTGAATTATAATAATATCCAGTGGAGTAGCTCTTTATTGAATCTATTACAAAATGATCATCAGAAAACTTCTCCGCAACCTTATCGCCAAACTTGAATTTAGGCTGCCTCATTTGCTCAGCTCCTTTCTTATACTGTTGCTATAGTCTTCTAGCATCTTACCAATAATTATCTCTGGAGATATTTGAAGCGCCAATGATAGCGCATAAACATTTTTCACAGGGAATGGGTTTAAACCTCTCTCAGTGTTTGAAATGTATTGAGTGTTGTTAACTTTCCAGCCAAGTTTTTGAGCTAATTGCTTCTGAGTAAGCCCTAACTCTTTTCGTCTTGAGCGAATAAAGTCTCCTGTTACAATTCCCTTGTTTATCATTTATTTCTCCTTTTAATCCCATGCCCAATCTTTTTTAGCCATAGCCATCGCCATAGCCAGAGCCATCGCCAGAGCCATCGCCAAAGCCAGACCCATCTCCAGAACCCAAGCCAGAGCCGTAGCCATCGCCATAGTCATTGCCATCGCCAGAGCCGTAGCCATCGCCAGAGCCATCGCCATATCCAGAGCCATCGCCAGAACCATAGCCCTCGCCATAGCCAGAGCCATTGCCAGAGCCAGAGCCATAGCCATTGCCAGAGCCATCATTAATAATTAAGCTTTCCATATACTTACCGAATCAATCGATTTTTTGGCTTTAGTGGTAACCTCTAAAATCTCTATAACTTGAAGTAGAGTGACTTTATCAACTTCGCAAGGAAATTTACAAAGTTCTGGTTTACTAGTTCCATCCATCGCTAGTTGCGATAGTGACGCAGCCCCGGCCCATTGCCACAATCTTCTGGCTTTTAGCAAAACAACCTCTTGTCCATCCCGAGATTCAAGATAACCAGCAAAAACCCCTGCCGAATAAGTCCTAACAATTACATAATTTAGTCCATCTAAAATCGGCTTCTCATTAACCATTGAGTCTGCTCTAATGTAATCAACTCCATTAATCTGAATTTTCTCTGTATCCATTTTAAGCCTCTCTTTTTTATGAAGCTAATTTATAAAACTGAATGAATAGTAAGTAAATAGATTGTGAAGATTTTACAATTAATCGTCTGATTCAGAGTCTTCGCTTGTGACTAACTTCATCCTATTGCGCCACAAATTGTGACTTTTCTGCTTGGATAAAGCTCTTTGAAATTCGTTATATTCTCTAGTCTCGTAATTAAATTCTGCAAGCCTCTCGCTGATTAACGACTGAATCTGATCATGCTTTCTGCGCTCATCGTCTGGTATGTTTAGCCAGGTGTTTAAGAAAATTACCCTTCCCATACTTCCCACGATTTTATAGTCTCATCGCTTATTCTTATTTTCTCTGATGCGATTAATGCACCACTCGCCTTTGAGTAATAATCAACCATATAAATTGAATGTCCGACTCCTCTATGTAGAAGCTCTGCCAAGTGAATATAGATCGAGTTGATACTTACATGGTACTTCATTTTCTTTTTGCTCTTAAATGTTTAAGACATTGCCCAAATATCCATTGAACTAGATACGCTTGAGCTTCATCATTTACAGCGTCAATTTCTTGTCCCCTGGTGGTAAACAATACGTTAGCAGCGTGAACACTTTCATGGGTTAAGTATTCTAGATTTTTTAATGTAAACTCTTTAACCCAGATACAAATGACTCCATTTTTTAAAAACACTGCGCCAGCACTGTTCGGGATTGGCTCTCCAAATACTTGATAAATATTAACCTCTGTCCAGTCGGGAAGAAACACAAATTCTTGGTGATAAAGATCTTGATAAAATCTATAAAACTTTGGAGTTTTCATTTTAAAAATTCCCTTCTTGTTTCTTTGTCTATTAAATTGTCTTTGCTTTGATGATGCTTTCCACAAGCCTTGCAGGCATATGCTTGGAATGTTCCGCTTGCTGCATATTTAAAGCCGTTCTTTTTAAACTCTATGGATCCACATGAGCAAACTTTGCTTTGTGTGTGGCTTTGGAAATTTATCGAGCTGTCATGCTTCATTAGTCTTTCAAATAACTCTTCAGTAACAATGACGTCCTGCTTATTATAAAGCTCGCACTCCATCCATGCTTCCATGTTTCCATTCATACACTCATCAAATAATGCCTTGCCTGGAAACTTGCCATGGCTTGATTTTCGATTTTTTAGATTAAAATACTTTCCTACATAATCTAGTGAGTTTGATGACAGGGCGAAGTATTTTCTGCATATTGTCAGTGTGTCAATTACTCTAACAGGAGGGATTGGTGGAAGCTCATAAAACTCAGCTCTTGCTCTTAGCTTTTTAATATCGAACGACTTCATGTTATGGCCACAAATCCAATCTGAATTGCTTATAAGATCGTGCAGCCCTTCAACTATTTGCCTGTCGTCTGTTGTATCAAGTGCGTATCTATTATCTAAATAATACATTTTATCATCTTTCCAATATTTGGCAGCGTAGGACAATAAGTGCCAATCTTTTACTATGTTATTGGGCGAGATGTAGTCGTTATTTCTTAGGCCATATACTCTTACAAGCATATCACTTGACTCAATATCAAATATCAGAATCCTGGGAGGTTTTAGCTCTAATTTATAAGTCTCTTGGTCTTGGGGCCTTCTGTTTGGCTCAAGCCCTGCCATCTTACAAATCTCTGAGTACCTATGCTTATGAATTTGTCTTTTAGAGATGCCTGACAACTCAAACTGCTTGGCAGTAGGAGTCTTTCCTAGCTCGCTTGCCAGCGCCTTCAATCTTGTTACTATTTCATGTAATTCAATAACCATTTAATAATGGTGAGGCATTTATTGCCTATTGCATATAATTAATTACTTGAGTAAATCCATTTGCCACTTAACAGTTGCCAACCTTTAGAGATTAGCCAGTCATTAACTGATGAGTATTTTTTAGAAAAAGACACTGTTCCAATGCTGTGCGTTTCGTTGTGATGCCAAGCGCAAAGAGGCATTAGATTAAATTCTGATGTTGAATATTCTGGATAGGCTTTTCTGGTATAAACATGGTGATAAGTAACCATGCCGCCCATTCTCCAACCACACACTATACAAGAAACGTCTGCTTTATAATTCTTCATAAAATAAAGATACTAGATTTTTCAAAGCATTGCTATTAAGACTAACGCGCTTCCAGCTTGTTTTCTCAGTAACACTCGCGCATCATGCGCTCGGCCTAAAGGCTAAATGTTACTCGAGAGAGAAATTAGATTTTTATTTTAAAAGTACATTAACCCGAGGGAATAGGAAGCCTTAGATACTGTTTTATAACCTGTAGTCAGAAATTATAAAACTCACATTGTATCTTTCATCTCGTCCCAATCGCTAGATTAAACTATACCGTCATCATGACATTAAGTTGGGAGTGCTTTCTACTTTAATCCTATTCGGAGTAGCGTCTAGGTAATTCAAATTGGATGCTAGATCATCCTAAGCTATTAACCGTCAGGCTTCGTTGCTTACTATGCTTTATCCCTTTCGCATCAATCTCTCGTACTCGGGCAACAGGCATAGACCATTCTGATTGATTCATATTGATTACCCAATAATTGTCAGAATGTAATATATAATAATTATCAATCAACTATCTAATAATTAGATATTGAAACTATTACACGATTTAAATGTGTCTATTTACATAAGTTATTTTTTGTTTTACAAGATATTTTACAAATAAAAACAAATGGATGCAAAAATGACACACGACATAAGCTCAACCATTAAATATATGCAGGGCTGGAATGATGAGCCGTCCCTTGATAGGCTAAAAAAATCTCACAAGTCACTAGACGTTCAGAAGTCCAATGCAGAAAACCACCTTAAAAACGTGGCACTTCGATTTCAGTATGCACCAAACCAGTCAACACTTGCGCTTTGGGCCAAGGATATAATTGACTCAGGGTGCAGTGATGATAATTTAGAAGCAGTTTGTAAATCAATCCCATTCAAGTTTGAGAAGATGCCCACACTTAATCAAATTATGGAGCTATTACGTCCATATATGGCCAAGGCGAGCGTTTCAGTTGATGAGCTAAATGATCTATCACACCGATGTTATTTCCATTTAAAAGCCAAATTCATGACGTTTGGAACTCAAGAGCAATTAACTGGTATGTGTAAAATTTACGCTGACAAAATATTCCCAGCCTCAAGAATGTTTAACGCATACTATCAAGAGATGCTAGTATTGAATGACTGGCTAAGATCTTATTTTAAGAAAGGTGATGCAATACTTCAGCAGGGCTTAATAAGCAATGAGGCTTTTGAGCGCAATGATCGAGAGTATTTTGTTAGATCTCTAAGAAGTTATGCAAAGGAAAATAAATTATGAGTTCTGAAATAATTATATGCCCAAAGTGTTTTTTTGAATATGAGTTTAATTATGGTGACAAGTGGGCAATGAATGATGTAAGTGTAACAGCACAGACTAAATGTAAATGTAAAACGATACAAAACAAACAGAAGCCACTCGACTTGGCTTTTAAAAGGATGCAAGATGAAATCAATCTCAGAGGCTCTGGTAAAATTTCAAACACAAATGAAGGCAGTGGCAAAGGATAGTGAAAATCCATTTTTCAAGTCCTCATACGCCGATCTATCATCAATTCTTCAAACAGTAGTTCCAGTTCTTTCAAGTTGTGGGATAGCGGTTATCCAACCAATGAGAATTGATAACGATAAAACAATTTTAATAACTAAGTTAATTCACTCATCTGGCGAGGCGCTAGAATCAGAAATGATTTTACCTCACCATGCAGATCCTCAAAAATATGGATCGTTAATCACTTACTATAAGCGTTACCAATTACAAGCCATGCTAGGTGTTTCAACTACTGAAGATGATAATGATGGGAATAATTTAGCGCCAGTTAATAATCACCAACCATCACAACCATTAAAAACATACAAGTCTGATACTGGTGGAGCTACTGAGCAACAGAAGAAAGCCATATATGCAATCTCAAAATCTAAAAACATCGAAACACCTAAAATAGATTCATTTAAAGAAGCGTCTGAATGGATTAACGCTCAGAACAGCAAAGGAAAATAAGATGAAAATATTTCCTGATTCACCAGAAATAAAAGTATCATTCAAGTATGACTCTTTTAAAACTATTGAATGGAATAGAGATCTAAATAGGTCAAATTTAAACAAACTAATATCTTTAAATAAAGACAAGTTTCAGTTGCACGTATTCCCGATTTTGGTAACAAAAAATCTTGAAGTAATTGACGGACAACATAGACTTGAGGCATCCAGGATTCTTGGCTCTCCTGTATATTATATAGTCCAAGGTAGCGATAACTCATTTGAAGCCGTGCATAGAGTGAACATTGCTGGCAAGACTCATTCACTTAAAGACAAGATTGAAATGCTTGCAAAATCTGGCGATGTTGGTGCGCTAACTGCTTACAAAATATCTTCAATGTTTGATGACAAGTTTGATATTTCAGCGATTGTCACAATGCTGGTCAAGAATGGTGGAACAGGTTCGCAAGTTGGTGATGACATTGATAAAAATAAAATGATCGCTATCAAGTTTAAAGACTTAACAATTCAAACACTTTCAGCATTGAGTGAATCAAGGGTTCAAGAAAAATACACTGTAAGGGCTTGTTACGCATTATCTAGAGTTTCTTCAGCATCAAATAAGTCTCCTGTTGAGATAATGCAAAGAGTAGATTCAAATATTAGCAAGTGGATAAATCCAAAATCAGTCGATGAAACAATAAGGTCAATAGTGGCTTGTTATAATTACTCGCTTTCTGAAAAAAACAGAATAGAAATAAAAAAAGGAAAATAATATGATATCGATTAATGACTTAAGAATTGGCGGAAAGCTCTACAAAATTAAGGCAATTGAAACCAAGTCAGGAAAGCCAATGGCATCTTTTACAGTGCGAGTTTATGAAAAGTTTGGAGAGAAAGAAACCACGACATTCTTTAACTGCGTATGTTTTTCTAAAACTGCTGAAATTCTTTTAAAGTATGGAGAAGAAAAAAGAGAGTGCTTTGTTGAGGGTAAAGTTCAGCTAAGTAAAGATGATGAAGGAAAGGAGCGTTTTAGCGTTCTTGCCAATTCTGTTCAATTGCTAGGCGATAAGGTCGCATAGTGTTCTTAGTAACAGATTTAGAATCAACCTCGCTAAGGCCAGCGAGTGCAGAGATACTAACTGCTGACTTTATTCTAATGGATAATTCTTTTAATGTTATTGAAAGCAAGGGATTTAAATTTAAGCCTAGAATTTGGGGATCTGACGCTGAAGGTGCATCAGCAATTCACGGGATAAGTAGAGAAGAGGCTTACTCATTTAGCCCTTATAAAGATGAAATGGACAGAATGTTTAATTGGCTTTTGAATGGTAAAAACAATCATTTAATTTTTCACGCAAATCGCCAAAATAATACGTCTTATGATGCTGCTATCTTGAGATTTCATGCGCTGGATAATGGGTACTATTTTGACTTTGGGCAGTGCTTCCCAGAATCGAAGTATTTATCAACCCACTCAATCGCAAAATATCTTGGCATAGGATCAAAGCTTAATTTAAAATCACTATGTAATTATTTCAATTTAGGAGAATTTAATCATCATAATAGTGAAGAAGATTGTATTATGACTCATAAGCTTTTTATGAAGATGATAAACGATATTAACATTCCAGAATTTCTAGAGTGGGAAAACTGGGCAAAAAAAGGGATACAAAATGAAAGACATGAAAGAGCTTCTAGCAAACTTAAGAAAATACAGCCCACTGTCTGACACTAGCGCAAGCACGTACATTGACCAATATCTAGCAGTTGAGCATGATAAAGATAGATATAATTTTGTTTATGCAATTAAAACAGGAAAGCTAAGCGTAGTTATAAGAATGGTTGATTGGTACATTGAAGAGTTTTGCGCGGTTACAATGGCCGACATTTTAAAAGAAACTAAGGAAACGCTATTCGAGCTTGATGATACCACTTACAGCTTTTTAGGATTCTCTGAGACTGGAACTCCAAAATTTAGAAAGCTTGGTGACATGAAAATAATCAATTTACAATTCTCGCTTGAGAGTGAAGTAAGAAGGATATTCTAATGAATGATCTTAAATTTTACGACATAATCATGATTGCATATTGCTTTGTATTGTTAATGGCAGCCGCTGTATTCCTTGGTCACGAAATTGCTTTGATCAAAGTTGGATCAGAGCTTAGGCACGCAAGCAAAACAATTCAAGATTGTAATTTAATTATAACCAGGATTAATAAAAAATGAAGATTTACGACAATAGAACTATAAGCCCAAGAATTGCTGGCGCTATTCATGCAGCAACAAATTTATTTAACCATCAGTCAAACATGATGCAAGAATTGAGAGAGAAAGATGACTTTAAATTTGGTTCTGGTTCAGGCTATGAAATAACCGAGAAAATAAAAGCATTTAATAAAATAGTTCCAGTTTTCACATATAGACCATGGAATCCATTTACTTCAGCGCTTGGATATTCCAAAAATGGTAAGATCCACATTAACATCAGAAAGCTTGATTCTCTAGAGTTTAGTGATCTAGTTGGCTTGCTTGTACATGAGATGCTTCATTCAATTGGATTTAGTCATGGATCTAATTATCCTAGCGAAGAAAAAAATATGTTCAGCGTTCCATATTATTGTTCTAGCAACATCCAGAGATGGATATGAAGTTAAGCAGCATCATAGCCTTTTTGTATTTTGTAACCATAATTGCAATGTATTTAATAGTCGCAGCAAGAAAATAATTTGAAGGCCTGAAAGCCATCTTCCGTGAAGCGCAATCAGGCCCAAAGATTTGGGAGGAAGACCCGTTTTAATTGTCTATTCTTATTTGTTGCGTGTCAAACCCATTATAAATCTAACGGCTTCATCACATCCGTGCGCCACAAAGCAATTCATGCCGCATCGATCCTCTAAATATCTTAGCCAATCTTTTTGCTCATGTGAAAGAACTCCACCCTTTACTCTCTTGAACTCAATAGCGGCGTTTAACTCTGGAATGAAAATATCTGGAACTCCCTTGCTTGTTCCAGATTTCTTAAATTTAACAGCTTGCCCGATGCTTGTTCGCATACCATTAGGGATTGCAAAAAGTCTTACGTGTGGAAACTGCAAAGAAAACCACTCAACAAATAAACATTGTTCTTCATATTCTGTCGGAGTGTTATTTATTTTTTTCATTGTCAGCCTTTAGTTTAAGTAAGACCGATTGCCAGATAGTTATCTGCATTCTGTTACCATCAAGCTTTGCCTGATCTAAAAGCATTTGAACTTCACCCAAAGAACGGCCCTTCTTTAAGCCCTTTCGATTCAATGTTCTACCATCTACTTTATCAATGATTTTCTTTTCGATAAGCCCCACCCATTAAGCATGAACCATTCAAGATCACTAAACCAGACAGTTTTTATTTTCCATTCAACACAAAAAATAATCCTCTTCTTGCACTCTTTAAATCTATAAGACGGTCTTATGATTCCAGACTCATCTCTTCTAAGTTTAAGATAAGATTCATCGATTGCAAATGGAATTTCTGGTGGGGATTCAGTGCTTAGGCTCTGCTGCTCTCTTTGCGAGGAGACTGGCTTCAAAGTACAGCTTATCAATAGCAAGATCAGAACGAAGATCATCAGGTTTAGACATTTCATTTAAATAGTCCTTTTCAATTCTCTCACGCTCTTTTGAAAGATAGAGACCACGCTCATCTTGGTAAATTTCAGCAATGATTTTTACTAATCCAAGAATGGTCTCTATTTCCATTATTTAATCTTTTGAGGAATGACTTTATTGATAAGGCTTGAAAGCTTAATTAATACTTCTCCAACACCTTTGATAACTTCAGCGATTGCAATAATAACACCGATAGGCTTTTCAGAAGGGAATAGTCTAAATACTACTTCTAAAACGATTGCGATTGTTACGCTTGCGCCTTCAGCAGACGTTAAAAGCTCTAGAGCTTTAGTAATAAATTCATTCATGGTATCTCCTAATATGGTTTAAACACTCTTCTAAGTGTTGGTCTTGTTTGCAAATGGACCCACCCTATCGTGTATGACGGATCCTCTAAATACAAACCAAGACGTTCTAATAATTCTAAGTTATCAAGTAACAATTTAGCAATAGAGCCGTCAGTGTCTCTTATATCAATTGCTTCACAAGTTAAATGCCCTGACCTTGCAGAACCGCCGGCCGCTTTATTGAAGTGCGCTGGTCTATATCCGCTAGATAAGATTGGATTAATTCCAAGCTTCCCAAATAAGAAGCCAACAGCAGCAAGTAAATCGCAAGCACTCTCTAGTTGTCCTTTAGTGACAGGGTAAAGCTTTTCTCGCCCCATTAAATAATCAGAAAGCTTAATCATAGTGAATACTCGTAAACTACAACAATTCCACCACCAGGATTCCCACCATTGTGTCCACCGCTAGCACCACCAGCACCACCACCGCCAGAATAACTACGAGCAGAGCCTCCAACGCTAGATGTTGGGTTTCCAGCACCGTTAACCATAGGAGAGTTGCCACCAGCACCACCTACAGCATCAGATGTTCCACCCTTTGATCCAGACTGTCCGAACAGATTAATATCTCCACCGCTTGAAGTTCCAAAAGTTCCACCAGCACCACCATTTGACCAAGTAGTTCCACCAGCTTCTCCATTACCACCAGCAAGCGCCTGACAATGAGATCCAAAGCTTGTTGGGAGTGGTGCAAAAAGTGAAACTGTAACATCTTCAGTAGCCCCAAGATCTGAGCTTAAAATAGTCTTTCTAGTATAACCACCACCGCCTCCTCCACCACCAGATTGAGTAGAGGATCCAGGCCCACCAAAACCACCAAGACCAGTGACTTCAACAACAACAAAACCAACATCATTAGATTTAGTCCAGATCCCAGAATCAGTAAATGTTGTAATTCTTAAAAGGCTTCCTCTAGTTGAATTCAGCAAGCTCATTATTGCGCTCCAATATTAATTAAAATCTTTCCATAAAAGCCATTAGGAACACCAGTCACTTTTATCCTTAATACTTGACCGCTAGTTAAGTCATTTAATCCAGAATCAATTGATGCAGACTTAAATGAATAATCACCATCAACCGCGAAATCAAATAATAAAGAAGTGGTCAGTATAGATGAGAAGTTAGAATCATTTGTGTCAGATGACTTTTGAATATCTAAAACAAGATCACCTGAAGATATGCCCTGCTTACTAAATAGCTGAACACTAAACTCATTTACTGAGAAGTCTTGTTTTGCTTTGTAGTAAAAAATATCTTGTTGAGATGATGAATACCCAACCAAACTAAAATCACCATTTAAAATGTAAACTGATCCACCAGAAACAGATAGAGTCGAAACCCTTGAATCAAGATCATCTAATGAATACTTAATTGCATCCATTATGTCCTTAGTTATAGGATCACCAACCTTTATTGTATCTATATTAATTGATGTAAATGCCATGATTATCCTATTAGACAGTTTCCAAGCTCTTCTTCACTTGTGATGTCTGGTGTTAGTGTTTCGCCTAAAATAAAACCATACTTTACTTTATCGTCTTCGCTGGCCAATAAAAAAGATGGCGTTGCACTTGGCGCAATTGTTGGACACCTATTAAATATATTACCCATGTCATTTAGCGTCAACTCAGAATCGGTTGATGTCTTTTTAACACCTGACACAATGCCTATTTTCTTTGAAGATGATGATCCGTATCTCTTAAATAACCTATCTAGCTCTATGTATATCCTGTCATTCACCGCATAATTAAAGAAAAGCGCCTTTGCCTTTAGCGTTACAATAAGTGACGAAGTTGATTTATAAAATGCCCGTCTTTGAGCAATAATAACAGCAGAGCTTCTGTCATAAATATATGAAGTGCTCTCTTCAGTGTTTTTTATTCCTGAATAATAATCAACAAATTTAGAATCAAATATTTCTACATTCGTAGCCGCCTCTCCTGTGATGGTATCAACATAAGGCGCATATTTTAATATTACTTTATTTACGATTGAGTTATCTGACTCACAAGACCAGCTTATTATTTCGTCATCTTTTATTGATTGCAATGATTCAGGTCTTCTAGAATTAACTACTGAGTAGGAAATATTTTGATCTGAGTTGATATACAAAGACCCAAAGACAGAGTCGTTAATCATATTAAGAACATCTCTTATCATTGGTTGCTTTTCACCGAGTTCTGGAATCACCATTGATAGAGTATGCGATCCATCTAAATTAGACTGATAAAACGAATCTTCATCTATGTTTGAGAATCCAGCATCGTATTTAATTAAATGCCTGGCCGCGTTTGATGCCGTTCTTGCCCAATTGTTTTCATAATCAATCCCATAGCAGTCAACAGTTATAAGAGAGTCATCATTTATTATTTCAACATTTTTAATTCTGGCTATCTCTGTCCCAGTGCTTTGAGTAAATGGAGTCCTTATTTCTAATGCCTGCTCACTAACGCTTAGAATTTCAAACCACTCATCATCTGACTGCGTTAGTTTTCTTATCCAATCCCTTGGCTTTAATATTGTCCTGAGATCAACCACGGCAGCCGTTGTTATTGATCGAGACCCATTCTCAAAAATAAACTCAATTGATGATCTTCTTTCTTTTGAAATGTTGAACTCAGCAAGCTCACTAATGTTTAAAATAGCCTCAAAAGTATTTGTTATGGTGAAGTCTCTATTTAGAAGCATCCTTTCATTTCCAAATCTTGCCAATGAAACAGACTCTTTTTTTATAAAGTCCCCGACAATTGGAGATGGCGAGATAACTTGCTCTAGTATGATGTTTTTGCCCGATATTCTAGTGATTTGTGTTGTGACTGAATTTATAACAACAGTATCGCCAGCAAAGAACTCAGAAGCGTCATCAACTATAAACTGCCTAGGACTAACTACTGACGTTATTGCCTGTTGTGATTGTCTTAATTTATGCCCAGCAATGTGCCAGCTTCTATTTTTTAACCTGTATGGAATTTCTGGTGATATTATTGCTGGTGATTCTACTATTTCTATTTCTGGATTTTTGGAAACCTTGGCAAGTGTGTCACTAATTACCTGGTCTATTGTAAACTTTATTTTTTCACCATTAATATCGAAAATTATTTCATCGTTTGGTGAAAGCTCTTCTAAAAATAGTGTACCACTTCCAGCCAGAACATCAGTTTCAGGGCTTGCGCTTACAAGTCCAGTTAATTCAAATCCATCTTTTACAGCGTCTAACCCAATGGTCTGACACTTATCAACTTTGCCATAAATTCTTCTTTTGGCTGCACCTATATAACTATCTAAAATAGATCCGTCCATCTCTGAGAAAGTCTCTAGCTTGACCGATTCTTTAAGTCTAAAAATAAAGTCTTTAACTTTAAAGTTAACACCATCAGAATCAAACTCTTTAGACTCAACAATTCCAGAGAATATCTTTTTTATTTCACTAATCTGAGTGTTAGCTATCCATGAGTAAAATGATACTTCTTTGTTTTCCCAAAGCATTGTGTCAAATATTGAGTCAAAAAATCCGCTTGTATTAATGAGCTTAATATTTGATGAAGACTCAAGCACTACTCCAACAAGATTGTCATCTAACCTTTGACCAATTTGCCCGACTGTACTTATATATGGAAGCCATTCAACAGGTGTGCCATTGTTTAAATCGTATGGAAGTATTACTGGCGCAGTTGAGAAATGAAATCTATATACGATACTCATTGTCGAAAGCTTTGGATCTAGTCCACCAGCGTTTCTAACATATACAACCATTCCGTCAGGCGAGAAATAGAATGTTTCGTTTGTAGTCATTTCGGATATTGAATTAACTTTTTCAAGGTCAAATCCGAGTTCTTTCACTGATTCTACAAAGTAATCTACTTTCTTTGAGTATATCCCATTCTCTTCGTCATAAACCTCAAATATCTTTGAAGGCTTTTCTGCAAGCATTGTGACTAGAGTTATCTTCTCACTTCTAGGTAGCTTTGATGCTTCTTCAAATGTAATCACAATAATTTATTCCAAAAGTATGAAACAAGTGCGCCTATGAGAGAACTGAATCCTGCGACTCTTATTTTTAAAGTGTTCATCTCAACTTTTATTTCAGAAACGTCATTTCTAATTTCTTTAATTTCGTCAAAAAGATGTTGTCGCCATTCTTGTTCGTTGTTCATTTCTGGCCCAAATTATTTAATAATTATCTAATTACTTTAGCCCTTGCCTCTGCTCTTAATTGCTTAACATCTTCAGGGCACGAAACTTCGGTTTCGACCTCTCGCACAATAAGCCAATCAGTTGAAGCTAAATATTCTAAAGCTTCAGAGTTAACTTTATCTTGCTTAACTTGTTCCGTAATGTCCACATACTCAATCCAGTGCCCTTCAGGATATTTGAATTTATCCCCTTCAAGCCACTCAGCAAGCTCCTCATCGCTTCCTTGAGTCTGCGCAATAACTTCTTCGTGAGACTCTTCTAAAACCTCAGGAACCTCAAGAGAGCCTTCGTGATAGGTGTAAGACTCATCGTTCACCATTTCTTTCAACTCACTAGCTTCATGATAAGTGTATGACTCGTCAGGTAAAAGAGCGCCATCGACTTCAATTGTCGGCTGCTCAAACACTTCTAACTCATCTTTAGTCCACTTGGCGGATACTTCTGTTACTTGCTCAATCATTGGTTGTTCAAGTAGCTCTACTTCATCCTTAACCCACTTTTCATGGATAGCAGGAATTAGAGGAGAGTAAGGTATGTCGATTACTTTAATTTTAACTAATAGTTTTTTCATTAATACTCCTAAGCTTTAAAATTCTTATGGGGATTGTCCATGGCACGTAATATTAAAAGAACCTCCGGCCCCACTAGCCGCATTGTTAGTGTTAGTCATCTGCACCGAAATTGATGTTTGCGAGATTGCCGTTATTTGATTTTGTAACTGCGCACCACTTCTTGAACCTACTACGCATAAGGGAGTCGATGCAAATATCCCTGAAGTAAAAGTCCCAGTATTTGGGTTTCCCCCATTGAATCCTCCCTGAAAAAGATTTCCGATTTCGTTACTTACAGTTGTTCCACTAACAAAAGCACTATAAACTACCGCTTTTGTCACTCCTGGTGTTCTCAAATTCTGATCTGAAGCAACCGCCTTAGCTGTCTTTGAAACGTAATCTGCGCCTTGTTTTTGGCAGATTATATATTGCTCCGCTGCGGCCCGTTCGTGAGAACTATTATATGTGTATGAGGTAAATCCCGTTGATGTGCTGGGTGTGATTATTGTATGATACTGGCTAGATGAAGTAGAAACACAATTCATTGGTTGTGTAACCAGATTAGTATTATAAGTACACGTAGCACCAGATGTGCCTGTTATTGAACAATTTCCATCGATCCAGTCAATATTTTCACTTCCTGCAATCACAATTCCCGTAGCGGATATTTGAGCACTAAATGTATCAGTACACTCATAAGAGTCTGTACATTTTTCTAGTCCGCTAAATTGACCGATGATTAAATTAGAGTTTTCCCATCCTTCGATAGGAATGCGAGCGTTGAGTGACATTTTCGTGGATGCGATACCAACAAAATTACCGTTCACTTTTACCAGTGAGGCATTCGAGGCGCTTGATGCTCCGAAAGTCATATAGATTACAGATGGCTCTATTAGGACATTTCGTTCAAATAATCCCGTAGAGGCATTAACAGCGATTCTTCCTGCAATCTGGATACTTGCTATTTTATAAATTCCTGCACTCGTTAAAGATGCGCCATTGAGTTTTAATCCTACTCTTCCCTCGACCGCTGCAACTGCTCCTGCGGTGAAATTACCACGCATCAATAAATCACTTCCTTGGCGCTTACATTGAGTTTCAATAGCTGAGACTGTTCCGAATCCTGTAAAGTCTGAAGGAGTGTGACCGCATGAAGCCCAGTCAGTGTCTGCATTAGTTGATGAGTAAGTTGTGTTATTTCCAAGGCGCTTGGCGTTTGTGAAGTCGGAGCCGGAGCGTTGGCATACAATATCAATGTCTAAATCTAGGAATGTATTATTATTACGCGTGTTAAATTGAAGGCTGGTAGTAGAGGATACTGACCTATTAAATACGCATGACAAGTCATTTGAACTTACAGTCGCAGACGTAGTACAAGAACATGAGGGCATTACGGAAAAAAGACCAGTCGGAATCGTTAGAGTTTTTATGTTACTAGAAGTTCCAGATTTAGCAACAGAAGAAACCCAGATAAGATTTTGAGACGTTATCGAAGGGGTTGCTGCACTTACTGATGCACTAAACTCAGTCTCACACTCAATAGAGTTACAAGTTGAAGTGTCTTGAGTCAAACTTTGAGGCCCAACAAAAGCATCATCAATGTATACAGCACCAGTTACATTGCCACTTGATGCGATTGAGATACCATTAGACGTTGCTCCTAAAATTGTAGGAACTTTATAAAGACCCCATTTATTATCAGGTACTACGTCAACGCAATTTGAAGTTGATGTTGTTCCAGCACTTACTGAGCAAACCTTTAAGGCTACGTCTGATTTAACTCTTACACTTACAAGACCCTGAACTCCGTCAGCAAATGCGTTAGCATATAATGTAGACGATTGTGTAAGAAGTATTGGCTCAGAAGAAGCACTAAATACAGCTATCTTTTTACCATCAATAACATTTGATGATTCTTCCTGAACTGGCGATAAAGACCCGTAACTCCAATAAGGAATTGAGCCGCCTTCCAGCAAAGACTCGAAGCTAGGATTTTGAAGGATGTTTTTATTTCCTGACTCAATTAAGTGCTTATTAGTGTCAACCTGAGTCATTTGATTATTAGGCGCTTGCAATTCTTCGATAACAACAGTTGAGCCATCACCAAGCTTGCCGAGTATACTCTGGTTAACAAAACTAGGAGCATCAGTGCCATTAGTTTGAAGTACCTGACCAGGCGTGCCTGGCAACAATAACTCAAGTGAATCAATATCAGAGTATGCAATAGATCCAGGCGTGGCAGTTAGTGGGCTATTTGTTCCACCTTTCTCCATTGATAAAACACCTGAGAAAGACGCGTCATCTACTGATAATGTAGTCCATTCTGGTGCAGCAGAGCCATTTGATTTAAGTAATTGCCCAGACGTTCCAGCAGGTAGCACTTCCATTGATAGATCATCAGTGTAAACCAAACCACCAAGTAAAGGCGTTAGGCTTTTATCCGTACCACCATTTGACATAGGAAGAACACCAACAGAGCTTGAAACATCATTAGCAAGCTCTACCCAGTTTGAAATATCAGACAAAAATACTGTTGATGTGTGTTGAGTTGTTGCTTGATAAATCTTATCGGACTCAATTACAACGGCTCCAACATCATAAAAAAATGAAGTTTGCCAGTTGTTAATTCCACCACCACCGCCGCCAGCTACTTCGACCCATGATGAACCATCATAAAGGTTTAAAGTTTTAACAGAATTATTGTAAATACATTGACCCTCAACAGGTGAAACGATTTCATTTCTTTGAGTTATAGACATACTTGGACAAGGCTTAGATCCTGATGTTGTAGACACGACATCCAGCTTCTTAGCCGTAACGTCATTTACCTCAAGCTTATCAAGCCTGTTTGCCATTTGTGCAAATGATAAAGTGCTAACCAAAAAGAAGAAGATTAAAGTTAAAAGTGATTTCATACAGTTACTATCCTTACGATTGAAATTCTAAAGCTACCCTCATAACCGAGGCCCATGTTTCCTGAGCTATAAATTAATTCTCCTAAATCACCAGTTGTTTGCATAGATAAAACAACGTGTTCATTGTTAATTAAATCACTCACAATAAGCTCATCGTTTGTAAATATATTCTTGATAAAATTCCATGATGATCCATCATAAACAATCTGCATCTTACCAGTCTCAATAAATGACTCAGAATCATCCTTTCTAATTAGCTCATAATTAAAAAAAGCCGACTTGTATGTCGATGCATCAATATTAAACAATACTTGACTTGTTGCATTGTTTTGAACCAAGTAGTTCTCTTGTGCCAAGCCTTCAATTTGTGGCTCTGTTGCCGATGTAAATGAATCAGAAAATGTAACTATTCTTGCCATTATATTCCGTCCTTGTATTCCTTGAATCGTACAGTAAATGTGTTTTGATTGTCACTACTAGGCAAGTAATCCATTTTTAATTGAATATCCTCATGTTGTTTTATCCAACCTAGAAAGCTATTGCCTTCAACATTGTAACCAGACAATGCCGTTAAAACAATAGAGTATGATCCCTCTTCTATTTGTACTGGACTACTAGGGACTATAGGATAATAAACGTGAAAATAATCTTCCGTTATGCTTCCCTTTATGTCTTGCCAGTCAAACAAATGACTATATACGACAGAATCGTTTTTTAATATTTCAAGCTTGAACTCTCCACTACTTAAATTATGAAAATATAAATAGGGAATTATTGCGCCAATGTGAACCCTTCTCTCAGAGTTACAATTTATTTCCTGCGCTAATGATGTGTAAAGAGTTTCAACTATTAACTTCATGTAGCCTCTATTAGAGTCATACTCATGTTGTATTTTCCAAAGTTGGGATTAGAAATACTTGGAGAGTCTGACAGATAAACCATTCCAGAGAAACGTCTATTATCAGAAACCATTTCATTGCAACCTATTCGGACAAAAAATGGCGATGACTCTTTATAAATATCAAGCCAATTAAATATCTTATCCAGCTGTTCTTTGTTTAAATATGAAAGACTGCAATTGATATTTTTCTGGGTAAGTATTAAGTCGGTGAATATTTGACCATATCTATTTGTTGTCTTTTTTGAAAGCTCATTATTTTTAATTGACCATCCAAAGTTAATAGACTTTCCTAGATCCATCTTTTTACCAATAAAGATCTTTGAAATTTCACAATAAGAAAGAGTTGAATTTAATACGATTCTACAAAATCTATAAGAGTGCATTGTGAACTCTTTAAATCCTATTCCAAGCTGTGCGCTGAACTCTATTTCTTCAGTAGCCGCAGGGCTTGACCACTCGTTTGTTCCATTAAATTCTAATGTTATTTTGTGTACACCGAAGCCATTTCTCTTATCATCAACAATAAAAAATGAATCAACTTCTGAAGTCTCGTTAAAGTCCATTACTATGCTGTCATTGCTTGATGTTGATCTATATACTTTTGATCTTCTAGGATCAATAAGATTAGCTAGTGGGAATTGAGCGTTCTCGCTGCTTGCTGTTATAGTTGATTGATAAATAAGATTTTCAGAATATATTTCAAAGCTGTTCATGCTAATTTAAACCCTGCATTTATTTGAGTCCTAACCGCTCGGGCTATTTCTCTTCCATCTAATTGTAAAATTATATCACCACCGCCCATGCTTCCGCTATTAACTGCATCAAATAGTTTCTTTTGCTGCTCTGCATTCAATATCATTTCACCATCTCTAATGGTTGCTACTCTATTGTCTGGCCCTTTTGTTGCGCCAGTTTGACCAACAATACCGCCATCTTCAAATTGAACACCATTGATTCTTGCTACGTTTGCAAGACCGCTAGCAATTGTAGCTGCGACAAATGCTGGCTTGGCAAGAGTTGGGATGGCAGGATCTCCTAAAACTTGAGTGGCACCAGCGTAAGTGGAAACTACTGCGTTTGCAGACGCTAGGGCTTTGGCCGTAACTGATCCGCTTTTAGATAGAGCTTCTCCAAGAGACAGGAAGCTTTGAGTTGCTGCTATTCTAGAATTAAATATTTGAGACTATTGAAGTGCCAATTCTCTTTTTGCATCAATCTCAGCTTTTGAGTTTATTTTTACAAGGGCAAGCTTTGCCTTTGCAAATGATCTTTCATCGGCCAATTCTTTTTCTTTTGAGTCAGTAATTAGCGCGTTCTTATCTTTCTCAGCTTGAAAAATTGCCTCAACTTCAAGACGCTTTATTTCTGCTATTCTTTCTATTCCAGATATATCTCTTTCGCCTTCAGCTTCAAGTTGTATTTTTCTAAGTTCTTCAGCCGCCGTTGCTTGCTCTGTTGCAAGTGATTGTTGAAGTGCTAAAATCTCAAAATTTAACTGCTTTCTTTTTTCAATTATTGCTTTATCTGTTTCATCTTCATCAGTAACTCTTTCAGCATTTGAGTTTTTTATCTCTTGATTTGAAAGCTTTATGTTTGCTGATGTCTCAATAATATCATTTCCAAACTTTGCAACACCATCGGACAATGATCTAAAAACGTTTCCATCAACAGAGTTTGAAATATCGTTTATTGATTCAATCAAATCGCCACGTATTGAGTTTGCAAGATTCTCTAATGGGTTTACAAGATTCTCAAACTGGCTTCCAAGCACTGGAATGTTTTGTAACAGTAAAAGCACAGCATCGTAAGCAAGTCTAAACGGCTCGATTACACCTAAAACAATTGCGTTTTTTATTGCTACTATTGAGTTAATTAATGCTTTCGACACAACAGTAATTCCATCGAGAGCATCTAAGAATATTTGAGTAGCTGTTATTGCAGCAAAGATACCATCGGAAGCAAGCTCTGAATAAACTGAGTTGCTGCTAGATATTTCTTTAGTTACTTCAACTACTACTTTTTTAATCTCATTTATCGTTGCTATGAAGTCAGTGTTCTTTACTACCACGTCACCAATTGGTTCAAATAAATCACCATAGGCATTTGACAAGCTAGTGACTGAGCCTGAATAAGTATTTAGCTTTGATGATGCTGCTCCTCCGAATTGCTTATTTAAAGCCTCTAGAGTGTTTGCAAATGTTTCGGTTTTTGTTGTTCCCTTTTCAATTGAAATTCCGTATCTCTGAAAAGCGGTTATGTTACCATTAGCAGCCTTTGCTACTAGCAATTGAGCTGTGCCAAGATCAATATCAAGCGCAGTAGCTAAATCAATAGTTGCAGCCGTTGCACTCTTGATGCCTTCTTTATCTAGCTTTGTTAGTGATGTTATTAACGAAGATACTCCGAGAATTGCCTCATCGCCAAATGTGGAGACAGATTGCAATTGTGATGCAAACTCTTGAAGATCTTGAGATGTTTCTCTTGTTAATATTCCTGCCCTAGATAGTGCTGCATTTAGATTATTGACTGAAACTTCTTGGAGTGCTGCTGCGTCTACTGATCTTTTAGCAACGGAAACAAGGTCGCCAAATGCGCCTACTACAGTATTAACTCCGCTTGTAATTAAGTTTCCTGCGAATACACCGAGAGCCGTTTCTAGTACACCATTAAGATCTTTTGATTTCTTTATTCCAGAATCAAGACCTTTATCTAGCTCGTTCTTTCCTATCTTTAGATCGAACTCAATTTTTTCTGCCACTCTTAGCCTCTCTTATCCATGAGAACACAATTAGCTTTTCAAAAGGTATTTCCTTGAAGTCTACATTTAAGCCAAGGTCTATTACTGATTTTAGCCTATAATATTCCCTTACGTTCTTAGATGTCTCCCATATACAAGCCGCGTTCTCTGTTTCACCTGGCAAAAGATTTTCGAGATCTTCATAGCTCATGCCATTTTCTGCACAGCTTATTGCGTCTTTTAAGAACTCTTTTTTTTAAAGGCTCCAAATGCTTTGGTCATTATCTCGTCAGCGATTTCACTAAGTGGAACTGCCATCGAGTCAGTCATGTTTAGAATATCATCATAAGACTCAGCGCCTTCAATTCCAGATATATCAATCATCGGGCCAAGTATTTTAACAATGTTTCTTTTTAGTTTTAATGGTGAAGTTACACCACTAGAGAACCCAGAGTCCTCTAGTATGTCATACGCTTCAAGAATGTTTGGCATCCTATACTTTAAAACACCTGATTCAGTAACCTTTTCAAACATTGAAACCCCTTAAACAAAGTTCAGGTATCCATCTTTAGATGATGTTGTAACGTATCCTTTTAGAGTAAATTCAGCTTGGATAAAGTTATCACCTGTTGTTGTGTATGATGAAACGGTAGCAGTTTGCATATAAAAGTTAAAGCATTTTCCTGAAACGTAGTTACCACCAAGCTTAGGTCCAGCGTTAAACATTGCAGATACACCTTCATTTTGAAGAAGTGAGTTTAGTAATGCAGCGTCATATTTATTTAATGTAGCTGTTACGCTCATTTCAATTGATCTAGATGTTGGTATTTTAGATGAAACACCTGTTTCTTCACAAATACAATCTTCATCTTCTAGGTTCTTACTAACTGCAATCGAAACAGATTGAGCGCAAATGCAAACATTGTCAGACTGGTTACCAATAAATAATTCAGCACCCTTGATAATAATGTTTTCAGCAGAGTCAAATGTCGGAGCGATTGGAGAAGTTAACACTAGCGCGTTGTCAGAAACGTAAGAAGTAGCACCAGTGTCATCAGACAATAATGAGAAGCCAAGCTTTTCACCAATAGAATTTGGCTCAGTCCAAAGAAGCTCAACAATAGAGCTTGTAGAAGATGCAATTGTAAACTTACCGCTTGTATTTGAGTAAGAGACAGTAAATGTTTCAAGTGAATCAGAGTTTAGTGATTGCTCAAGAGCAGAAGCCAATTCAATTGGAGTCTTATAAATTTTCTCTGAAACATTAACAGAGCTTGTTCCATTGTCATCAGTGTACGATAAAGTGTTTGTTGATGATGTGATTTCGATTGGATTATAAAAGTATTTAGTCCCAGCAAATGAAAACTCTACCTCACCAAATCCATTAGCATCAGCAGTTACAGACATTTCAGAAGTTTGATTTCCAGCAGAGACTTCAATAGCGTGACCATTTCCAAGATATTTAGTAGTTGAGAATGATGGATGTCCTTGAGCTACTGGCAAATAAGTGATTGCCTTTCCTAGACTTGCAACAGTTGGAATTGAAGTGATTTCAAAGTTAAGATTAAGAACATCACCAACAATTGAATTAACATTTCTGATTGAGTAACCAGCGCCATTCTTAATCAATAGAGCTTGACCAGGATAAAAATTAACACCCTCGCCTGCGCCTACTGTTAGTGAATTAGCAGTAGCCGAAACAGTCTGATATTCAACAGCGTTAACAACCTTTGAACCAAATAGTGACTCATAAAAGACACCAGCTTCAGGCTCTTGGCCCTCAACGCCAGAGTGCTTTAAATAAGCAGAGTGAGATCCACTTACGGCTTCTTTACCAATTGAGCCTTTTGATGCACCAATATCATTTAAAAGCTCATCACTCTCAAGTAATGTTGGCTCAAAGTTTAAACTGCTTCCAGGTCTAAGTGGGATAAAATCCGCACCAGCAGCAGGTGCAACATAAGCTCCTTCAGTTGTTTCTTTTTTAATAGCGAAAATTGACGCTCGTTGTAATCCAGCCATTTTTATTGCTCCTAGCTTATTGCTTCATTAATTAATATGTTAAATGTAATTTCACTGAAAAGATATTTTTTTTCATCCCCTGTCAGCTCATTGACTCCCGATATTGATTCAATATCAATCCTTTCGATATTATCACCTTGACCTATCTTGTCAGTAGAAAAGAATGACTCTAGAAATGTCTGCTGGTCTTCTAGCATTGAGACTGTAATAGCATCAAAGCCGTCCTCTTTGTTGGCAAGTGTTACAAACTGCCTAACGAAAACGATTGTAAATGTTCTACTTATAGAGATGTCACAGAACTCAAGATCTTCTCTACTTGCGGATTCTACCCTTAAGCCCCATGCGTTTTTTCTGCATATTTCTGGATTCTCTAGTAACTCATAAGGATTGTGCATCCTTGCCTTATTAGGGAATAGCTCAATTATTTTATCTATTACGGCAGGGTAAACTATTCCAATCTTGCTCATCTAGAAAGCCATCCTTGTTTATAGGAAACATCAACGGCTTCCATTATTCCATTGTTGTTAGTATCAACTAAGTAGTTTGATAAATCCAACCTCTTATCGTACTCGTTTCTAGCTCTTTTTATTTGATCTTCATAATCTTTACCAAACGCGTTAAATATAATTTCAGCTACCTTGCAAACCGATGCTGGTAATAAAACATCTCTATCAAGTATCTTCTCTGGTCCCATAATAATCCCCTTTCTTTTCAGGTCTTGAATTATTAGGTCTGCTGCTTTTACGTGCTGCTCTTGCCAGTCAGTCTTTCCACTTTCAAAGCAGGAAAGAAAATTAGAGTCATTAAATATAGGGAACTCAGCAAATAAATCTTCATCATCTGAGAATATATTACCAATAAATTCAAGCTCTATATTATCATCGAGATCAGCGTCCACGTTTATTCTAGTCCAATACTTATCATAAACAGTTATGCTTTCTAGTCCTGTTATGCTTTGACCATTTGAATTTGAATTACTGAGCGTCCATGACGTGTCTCTATCTGGTGTAAATTCAACAAAGCCAGACTGAGAGAATGCTTCAGTGTAATCATTTTGATGAACCACTGGATTCCATCCACTTGCAGACCAGTAGTCAATAATTACATTTGATGGTGACTCATTTTTTACAGCGCCCATCTTTATATAAAAGTGATTAAGTGGGTAGTCTGATGCAATGTAAATTCCATCAGAAGTAGAGAGAGACATTAAATAAGTGTCAGATTTATATCTATTTATTTGCTTAGATATTTCTAAAACATTTGAGCCTTCTTTAAAAAATACCCTCATAAATTCCCTTTCATCGATGATTCTT
>Ga0099846_1000085_pt1 | contig 34693 bp, 24 predicted proteins | sample CB_VirMetaG_FD_78180 | JGI IMG/M metagenome (GOLD analysis project Ga0099846, IMG submission 78180) | Freshwater to marine saline gradient viral communities from Chesapeake Bay - CB_1504_1 Viral MetaG | ecosystem: Environmental > Aquatic > Marine > Coastal | place: USA: Chesapeake Bay... | reverse complement strand
CCAGATAAAAATAAATTAGAAGCTCTAACTACATCTCTTACAAAATTAATAGTGTTATTATGATATGTCCCAAGCATAGTTCCATTGAATTTAGCTTCATATCCTAATATAACTTTCTTTTTTCTTGTTTTTCTTGTTTTAGTTAATAATACCTCTTCTATTTTATTTTCATTAATCTGTCTTTCTACATTACTTCCACCAGCACCAGCAGTGTCTGATTTTGCAGCTATTACGCTTTCTCCAAATATTTTAGCTTGTTCCTGAAGAAATGACCATGCTTTAAGAACTTCATAGTCTAATTTTTCATCTCTCACATCATTTCTAATATTAGCTTCGAGTGCAGCTTCTGTTAATCCTGCAACAGTTTGACCTGTAACAGTTTGACCTATTGGTGCAAATCCGTATTTTGCACGAAGTTTATCCATTGGAGATCCTTTGCTAATTTCACCGTCTTTTCCTGGAAGTAAAATATCATTTGCAGTAATACTTAAGTTCTCTTGCTGTAATGCAACTAATTCTTTTAAAATTGGCTGACCTATAAATCTATTTACCCATTTTAAATCAACACCTGCTCTTAATAACATAAATGTAGTGTTAGCTGTAATAGAGTTGTGATTTGCCCGAGCAATATAAGGGTCTTTTGCAATATCTACATATGCATTTAAGAATGCTGATAAATTATCTGCTATTGATTGTTTTCCAGTAGTAGCACTGTCAAAGAAAGTAATTAACTTCTTTCCTTTCTTCCCCGTGATTTCTCTTTGGTTACCTTGTCCAAGCCATTTATTAAGTCTTACATCTAACATTTGATTCATTACATGGTCAACCAGGTGATTTGCAGTTTGACCTACACCCATTTTTCCTGATAAATACTCACTTTTAATTTCAAGTTGAGTAAGAGGAGAGAATAATTCCATATTCTTCATTTCTGGTGCAGGAAACAATCCTTTCTTTCCGGCAATATCCTCTTTAAGTTGAGCACCATCAATAGACCTCATCATATTGTCATATGATTGAGGAGCATTCAATACAGCCTTATATTGAGCAACAAGTTCATTCTGAGTGAGCAACTTTTCTATTTCAGCTTTGTGGTTAGCCTCATCTCTAGCGTCTGCCTCAAGTATTTGTTTTTGAGAAGCATTCTCTGATAATTTAGTTTTCTTTTTAGGTAATAAATGTATATTGTCTTTTGTAAGTTTAGTTACCTTCATTATTTCAGGGTCATAAACTAAACTATTTTGCATTGCAAATAACTTATCAATATCGAAATCACTACCAGTCTTAGCGGGCAATCCGTCATATACTATGATGCTATCTCCAACTCCAGGAGGTAATATTCCAACAACCTGTAAATAGTCATTAGAAGACATCCCTTGGTTTGGAATACGATATGTAATTAATTCAAGTGCACTAGGATCTAAAAGATTTATTACAGATTGCAAATCTTTACCCTCTATGTTAATCTTATGTTTCTTAAGTATTTTTAATACCTGAGAATGAGGTATAAAACATTGGCCCGGCAATACTTTCCCTTTCTCAATACGAGGAGGAAGTAATCCTTCGTTATTATAGTCTTTAGATACAATAGTTATTCCTGAATCTTTTCCTACTTTTTCTAATCCAAATGGAGATACCTGAATAAAACTTCCACCTTCAGTAGAAATTTTAGTCATTTTTCTGTTCATAATGGACATAAAAATACTTTCAACCTTACCTTTAATTTGAGGTATTGCATCAAGAGGCATTTGTTTTTGAAGTGCATCAAGCACATTCTCATTGCCTCCTCTATCCTTAAATTCTTCTATTAAAGCATTATAGATATATTGCTTGTCTTTAATAATATTATTTTCGTCAATACCAAACTTTCTTTTAATATCTTCTTTTCCTAAGTTAGATAACTTGGATACAGTTTCGTGTATCCTAGTTGCAAGCTTGCTGCCATTCATTTTCTCACCATTAACAAAATAATCTTCTGTTAATTTAAGTCCTTCAAATATGTTTTTTTGAATCTGAGAACCTACATTAGTTTCATGCATTAACTTAATAGGTAAATCCTGCTGTAGTTTCCATCCTCTATTGTTAAGCACTTGAGGATTTAATACAATATCAGCTTCATCTAATAAGTCAGTAGTTCCTGGTTTGTTTATAGATGTTGGTGCTACTGCTCCAACTTTAATTCCATCTATTGTGACAACTTCATGAATTTCTAAATGACCTTCTTTAGACCCCCAGTCTTCTCCAGTTTCTGGATTTTTAGTCATCTTATTATAGATAGCTTCCATAGGAGTTCCTTTAACTAAAGAAGGAATTAATGCCATCTGAGAATACTTAAGATAAACAGGTCTTCCTTCATTTATCTCAAAATACACCCCTTTTAATGGTTGTGCAGCAAGTTTCATTTCTTGCGGATTCATAGCTTTCCCAGTAACCATCAAGTCATAAACTTTATCATGTTGTGGCCCCCATTGCCCAAGCTTTTGCTTAAGAAATCTCCATCTACGAGGAGTTATCCATGCTTGAGCGTCAGTAGTGTTTACCCCTCCTAACTTCTTAGCATCATCTTTAGTGTAAGCATCAGCAATAGATTTATCTGTTAAAGATTCTCTAATTTTATCTACATATTTAGACGACTCTACAACGCCATATACAGTTGCTTGATTAAATCTAAGTGCATCTCCATTTTCTAATCTTAATTGTAATCCATCAGTATATGTAGCAGGAATACGCTTAATTAAATCTGCATTATTTTTATAATACGCTGGATCTCCAGAGAATAATTTAGTATATTCCACTGAAGATATAAGTCCATTCATAAAATAATCTCCTGCAAGAGACACATATGGGCTTCCTTTATATTTAGTGCCATAGTTTTTAAGTAATTTCTTGCTTATTCCATCAAGACCCTCTAGTTTAGTAGCATGTTCTGATACTCTATCTTTAATATCATTTTCTATAAACTTTTTAACTATCTCTTCTTGTCCTGGAGACATGCCATCATATCTATCATTATCAAAATCCTCGTCATATATAGCTTCTCTTAATTCTCTAAAAGCAGGGTCTTCACTGTCTTTATTAAATTGAGGAAATATTTGTGATTTTAATCCATTACCATCTTTGCCGTGATAATGTACTACTTTTTGAATAGTGTCATCAGAGTTTTCTCTATTAACCCTCTTCATTCTATTATATTCATCGAGAAAGTATCCATAAGCTATTGAGATAGCTTTCGGGGATACATAAATTCCACCAGTAACTGGATCTTGCTGAATATTGGATGTAAATGAGTCAAATCCTTCAAAAAGAATTCTTCTTGACTTATCTGCCGCTATAATTGTTGGAAACATAGATTTCCCTCCAAGCTTATCATTAAGCATTTGGACTAAGTTAGCATTTATATTGTCATTTGTTGTAATTGATGTATTAGTTACACCATCATTTTTACCTTTAGATGTAAATGACGCGTCTAATCCTTCTTTAAAATTATCAAGTCTATTTTGTATTTCCTGTTCTCTCTTATTTGCGTCTGTTACTTCTAATGCTAATAAATGGCTTATCCATTGTGAATTATGCTTACTTTTATCAAGCAACATATCTTGTAATTCAGTTTGGTCTTTTTTCCAGGAATTAATTTTATTAGAAATGTAAGTTGGATTAGATACAGTGTATCCGGATTTTCCTTGATTTAATAATACAGTAGAATCAGACATATCTGTCATTCTAAAACCAACAGCCTCAGCAAAAGCTTTAGTAAATGACTCTTTATTGAATACATTTTCAAATGAACCAGATTCATTTACAAATTTATATCCATCACTTAGTATCCCTTTTTTTGAATTAAGCATGAATCCAATTGCCTTATATAAACTGTCAATTGTTTGATCAGTTTTTGCAGCACCACCATTAAAGAGTATCATAGTATTAACATCATCTGTATAAATATCAGATGCTCCAAGTCTTTGAAGAATACTAACTAGATCTACTGCTGATTTTGAACTTATTTCAAATAAAGCATCCTCATATTCCTCTTGAGCAATTGTTTCATCTGAAAATAACTCATTATCTTTTTTTAATTTCTTTTTTGCTTTCTCTCTAGCTTTATCTGCTAAATTATATGATCTTCTTGTATCTTCTAATATTTGAGCTAATACGCCTCTTTCTCTATCAGCTAATTCTCCTTTTTCACTAAGAAATCTAGCTATAAACGAATTATTCCATTTATTAGTGAGTTGACTTTGTCTACTATTTGTAGATGTAGCATTAATTACGATATATTCACCTCCATCTACTTGTGTTACAAAGTAGTTTAAGTTAGTCTTACTAAACGCTTGTGCAAATTCAGTTATTTTATTTGTATTCTTATCTGCTATATATGTATTTAACTTATCTAGTAAGTCATGCATCCATAATTTAGTATCTTTTAATGAATAAATTTTATTATACATTTCATCAAATATGTCGACTACATTATCCCCATGCCCATATCCAACTTCATCAACTAGTATTTTCTGCAATGTATTCCATACATCATCAAATTTAGCAAAAGAAGCTTCTTCTAAAAACCCAGACTCAACCGGAACAGATAATTCTTCTCCATTTTCATCTTCAGCAAATACTCTCTCTTCAATTTGAGATAAAAATATTTTTGTATTAACTGTTGCTGTTTCTTTAGAATTAGTCTCAAAACTTTCTTGAATATTTACTCCACCACCTTTATCTGCTTCAGTAACTTCAGTAATTGAGTTGCCTTCTGCATCAGTAATTCTTTCGCGTACTTTTACACCTAATACAGCAATTGCTGATATTAATTCATTCTTAAATTCAACCCTATTCTTCTCTACTAATTTGATATTAGCCAAGAGTTTAGTTTCATTGTCTTTTCCTTTAATAGCCTCTTTATATGAAGCAATGGTTGCATCTATTGAAGCAAGTATTCTTCCTTCTTCTAATTGAGAAGGATTATATTCATTATATGACTTTTTGCCTCCCTGTAATACAAATTTGTATAAAAGGTGGTTTGTTACTTCCTCTACTTCTTGTGCTGTGAATTCAGAGAATTTGAATTTATCAATATAATCTCTATCTCCATTCTTATCTGTGAAGAACCATAGACCATTAGTTAAATCTTGTTTAAGTAAAGGCTCTCCATTGGTGGATACCAATCCTAATTTTCTTAAATTCTCTATTTCTTTTGAAATTTCTTTTTTAGATAATCCTTGAACCTCTATTGCCTCTTCAATAGTTATTCCGTTGTGATGAAAATATATCTCTTCATCAGATGCCATTGGGTTTTTGTAGTTGTATTCCCAGTCTCCAAATCTTTTCATAAATGAGTCGCCAATTACTTTTGCATAAGCAGTTTCTGCAGCTTGATCATCTTGAAATATTTCTCTGAACTGTTCATGCAATTCGGATTTCTTCCCATTTGCTATATTCAGTACATTGCACTCTTTCATTATATATATGTATTAATTTATTCTTTACACTTAGGTTGTTTTTGATCGTCTTCTTTAGTTGGATCCTTTTTATTAATAGAATTAGCCGGTTTAGCTCTTAAAGTAGAACCACTACCAATAGATCTTCCTCTAGTCCGTCTTTCTCTAACAACAGTCGAAGATACATCTTCTTTTTTATCTTTGCTAACTTTCGTATCATTAGTTTCTGAGGACTTTGACTCTAATGAATTTTCAACATCTTCAGCAAACTTATTTAGGTCATTACCTAAAGCTTCATCCATCTGAGATAAACCTTCTTCATGCTCCTTTTTCATATCATTAACAACTTTCATTGCAACTTTAACATCCATTGCATCTGCAGGATTACCTAATTTTGTAATACTTTTACCATCATAAATAAGGAACTTTCCAGGAAATTTCTTCTTAAGTTCAGCATTAATACTCATTCTTAATGCCGCACCGTCATCTGTTATTACATCTTGAACATTAAGAGGTGCATCTACAACAGTTTTAACTGGTTGATTAGCCGCTACCTTAACAGGTTTAGCTTTAGCAGGAACTTTACTACTAACAGGAGCTGCATATACTTGAACTCTTCTTAATTGTCTTCCTAATGCTTCTTTTCCACCTTGCTTATTATAAGATTTTTCATCTTCAGTTTGAAATTCAGACTCTCCTACAACTACATTTGTGTTAATAATCTTATTGTCAAATACAAAGTCTCTATAACCAGGGAAATCTTTCTCATTATTCCACATGTTAATATTTAACTGTCTTCTTTTAGTGTCTCTTAAAAAATCAACTAGTTCTTGTCTATTTTTATCTTTATTTTTAAGATTAATATAATTATTTGCTCCTCCAAAATACAAATTAACTCCACTCATGTATAATTGAGATGTTAATCCTTCTGTTTGTTTACTAACATATACAAACATATTTATTATCTGACCAAGAGTTGGGTCGTTAACTCCTTTTTTTCCTTTTAAAAATGCAATTTCAGGAGCCATATGCTTTTCAACTTTAGCTCTAACATCTTCATTTAGTAAAGACAAAGTATCTCCTAAATTTAAGGTTCTTGGAGTGCCTTTTTGACTTGAAGGTGGTACAGCAATATCAATTAACAAATCAGCTAGTACTTCAGCTTGCTCATTAGTATTTTTTAAGAAATTTAATCTTACTGGAAATGGAGTTCCATCTGCTTTTCTTAATATAACAAATAAACCACCACGATAAGGCGTTGGCCTACCGTCCTCATCTTTTCCAGCAGTTAATCTTTTAGAGCGAAACTCCTCATTACGAGTAGTTTTGTCCATCTCCATTAAATTTCCGTCTAAATTAGAGAATACAATATGTGGTTGTTTTCCACTTTTTTCAATTTGTTGTAAATCTTTAATGTTATTTTCTGCTACTACACCGTCAGTAGTTTGAGTTTTTAAATCTCCACCTGCAGTATGTTTAACAGTTGTAGTTACCTCTTCTCCTCTAAGAAGACCATCAATAATGTTCTTTCTTTCTTTAGCATAATTCTCTTCATATCTTTTTTTCTCGATAACTGAAGCATCATTTGGAGGTTTTACTGGTAAAAATGTGCTTATTTTATCACCATCATTAACAAATACTTGTATTTCTAAATTATCATAAACATGCTGTGGAATTTCTGTTTTATTTTTAAGAGCACTCTTAAAAGCAGATCTTGCTGCTTTAGCCCGTCTAGCTATTCCTATTTCCTTTTCATTATACATTTTAGATATGTCAGCCTTGAAATACCCCCTTCTTGCAGCCTCATATTTAAGTTTAGCACCAATTTTAGATAAATTATCATGAACCCACGATATATAACCAGCACTTGCTACTCCAACCTTATCAAGTAATGCAATAGATTTTCCTGTACCAATTCTAGTTTCAAGAGCTTCTTCTTGTTCTTCAGCAAATTCTTCTTCAAAGTATTTCTCTTCTTCAAAGTTTTCATCTTCAATAGCCTCCACAACAGGGACAACAACTGTACTATTTGGTGGATTCTTAGGATTCTTTTTCTTATCTTGAGCTTTCTTTCTTCTTGCCGCCTTAGCTGCATCACTAATCTCTTTTGCCTTTAAGTCTTTTTCTTCTTTTTCGATAGCAGCTAATCTTTCACTTATTTGATCGACTACTGCTTTTTTCTCACTCTCTTTTGTATATCCTCTTACATCTCCCTTTTCAACTTTGCGTTTAAAATCCTCAAGTAAAACCTTGTCAGTTGTTGCATCAATTAAAGCTTTAGTTTGCTTATTAATTAAAGCTGTTTGAAATTCCTTATCATTAAGTCTTGTTAGTTGAAATTGATTCTCAATAATAGCATCATTAAGCTCTAATTCTTCTACATATCCATCAGCTATATCAAATTGAATTCCACCTTTAGATTCTTCATCTTTTGGAGAATACACTTGTTCAGCATATTCATCTGCTCTTGCTTGTGCTTCAGTTTGATCAGTTTGAGCTTTGCTTAATTCTTTATATTCTTTCTCTAATTCATTAAGTTCATAATTGTGCCTCTTAATGAGGTCACTTTTCATAGCTTTGCTTTCTTTATCGACTGAAGATTCAAGTGCTTTTTCTTGTCTCTCTATCATTGCCTTTGTGGCAAGAATTCGAGATTGTGTATCTTTTTTAGCTTTAAAATTATCAGAAGGTTGATTTCTCCTGCCATCATATTTAATATCTTTAATTCTCTTAGATTGCTCTTCTTTTGATTTGCCTATTCTTTCAGAAAATTGTTTGTTTTGATATTCAATACGAGACATAGATTTAACTATATTCGGATCAGTATTCTTATTAGATGCTTTAGATAAATTCTTAAAATGAATATCTTGTATTTCAGCAGCAGCTTTAAGTGCTTTATCTGCACCTTTTTTAGCTAATTCTGCATCCCATTCATATCCATTGTCTTCCTCAAATTTAGCTTTCTCTTCTGCTGTCATTTCCGGGCCATTCTTAATAGCCTCCATAACCATTTCTAGGTTATCGCTATTAATACCATCAAGAACCATTGATAATATGATTTCATCTTGAGCTATTTCAATATCTCTAGCATTACCAGTTTGGTCAGCTCTATTCTTTTCTATTTGCAGTGCAGCAAACATTTTATTTTTTTGAGCTAAAGCTGTATTAAAGTTCTCTGAAGCATTAGCTTCAAATTCTTTTTTACTTTTAGATTTAAAAGCTTGATTTGCTTTTGGGCCCACGGCAGCAAATACAGAACCACCAAGACCACCAAATAACATTGATGTCTTAGCTTCATCAGATGACATTACATCTGACAATTGAGTATCATATTCTTCTTGAGAAATTAAACCTGCTCTTAAGTCACTACCTAGTTTAGCTTTAGACGCTATGTAATGTTGATATCCCTCTTCACCTGCTTCAGATAAGAAAGTACCACCAACATCTGCGGCAGTTTTAGCCCATTGAGGTATATTGGTATTTTTTGCAAATTTTCCTGCAACTTGCATTTGTCTAGTCACTGGATTAAATACTTTGCCAATAGATAAGTATTGTAACATATCTTGAGCTACCATTGCCCAACCATATTTGTAATTTTCTGCAGCAGCAGTTGAAGCACTTAATCTAGCCTCTTCATCTGTATAGAACTCACCAGTTTCAGGATTCTTCTGCATCATTCTCTCATTATAGACATCTTCAAATGTTCCTGAAGCTTCCATTGAGTTTTCAATATGTCTTGATACAACAGCCTGAGTAATACCCTCAGTCATCCAATCAGCTTTAGCACCCATTTTTGATGCAACATCAAAAGCCTCTTTTCCTATTTCTCTACCAATTTTACTACCTATTTTTCTACCAGCACGGCCAGCAAGTTTACTTACTCCACGACCAAGAATTCCTAGTCCTTTAGTTGCTGCCATAGAAGGCAACATCATTGAAAGAGTAGATGCAACAGATACAGAGTTTTTAAACCAGTATCCTGAATCAGTAAGATTCATTTCACCTGGAGTTTCCTCATATATTTGAGTGGCATCTGCAGTTTTTTCTCTAATAGCTTTACCGAAATCTGAGAACCAGTTAGTAAATTCTTTTTCATCACCAGATACAAGATTAGCCATTCCTTGCCAATCTAATAAATATCCAACACCCTCAATAGAACCACCAACAATTTCTCCAACAACAGCTTGTGTTACTGCATTAGCTAATTGATCAGTCCATGGTTGTAATTCAGCTCTAACTTCATTTATTCTATCTCCTTCTACATCACTATAAGTAAGAGCATCATCCCACTGAGAATCTCCTATTCCTCTATCTCCAATATTTTTTGTTCCTTGCCATTGGACATTTGGGCCTATTCTATTATCATCACGTAGAGCTAATAAGTGTTCACTATTTGAATACCCTTCTTCTCCTTCAGGAGCTGATGGATTATTTATAAGATCACCTTCTCTAGCTGTTAATAAGTCGTCTATTCTTTCCATGTTTATTGTTTACCTGCATCAGCTAGTTTTGCACTTGTTTTTACATTTCTAGTAGTATCGTTATATTTATTTATAGCAGTTATACCAAATTGTATTTCAGCATCTAAACTATATCTAATAATTTCTTCTCCTTTATTTGGCCCCGAGGTTATTGTTCCTCTTAATAATCCAGGTTGAAGTATTCCATTACTAATAACAGCCTCATATGATATTTCTTTCATATCAGAATGAGTTAACTCTACTCCTGGTTGAGTTATAATTGTAGCACCTTCATATTGCCCAGTTTCTGGTCTCAATTCAGCAACAGCATATTGATTAGCATTTTTACTTGTTTTACCTAATTCTTTAAATGGTTCGCCAGAATATATTAATTTATTAATTTCGTTAACATTTGCAAAGGCTTTTGCCTCTTCTATTGAAGGCTCTGCAAACATTACAACAGCTTTGTTAGTGTTTGAATTAATAAAAGAGATTCTTCTTGCTCCTGGCATATCTGGTATTCCTGGAGAATAAGAATCTGCACCTCCTGCTTTTAGATCTGCTAAGAAATCATCCATAGCTTCAGCACCAGTATATCCTAATTTCTCCATCATAACTCTATATCCTCCTTTTTCTCCGCTAGGAAGCATTAACGATATATTCTTTTGAACAATACCAGCAAGAGATCCGTTTTTGCCTAGTAGGGCATCTCCAACAGCATAAAATGTATTCTCTGGATTTCTTGGGCTTATAACCTGAGAGGCAGTTAAAGCTGATCTTTTCTTAGCACCTATATAAGCTGTATAAACCTCTTTATCATTCCACTTTCTTGCTGGTTCTTTTATAGTTCCATCTGGGTTCTTTACTTCAGGTTTTAATTCATTCCATACTGGATTTTTTTCTCTTACATCTTTTACAATATCTTTTGCTACTTTATTTGGTATCCTATCGTTATATGTCTTATTTCTCTTAAGTATATCTTCCGCCTCTGTTCTAGCTTTGAATTCCTCTAGTGGTTTACTTTCTTTATTAAATAGATGCTTATCTTTATTTCTCTCTTCTAGTTTTATATCTTTTATTTTATCTTGTTCTATATATGCTTTAGCATCTTCAATTTCTTTTTCAGAAGGCTTTTCAACTTGAGGAATTTTAACTCCATATTTTTCTGTTATTTGCTTTTGATCAGTAAAACTTCCATCAGGTTTAAAATAACTTTCGTAATTTTCAGAATCTTCAGGAATTTTTAACAATTGATTAAATGCACCTTGAGTACCAATATCCATTCTGCTTTCCCAGTTATGATCAGGAGGAGCTATTATTCCTTTTGAGGAATCAATTTGATTAGGTTGCATTCCGGCAGGAAGCAATGATGATGTACGATTAATGTCTTTTCTCTGGAATACATTACCTGCATTTTGAGCTGCCTTAGATAGTTCTTTATCTACCGTAGAAATACCTAATCTCTCCATTTCTTGAGCATAAGCCATTAAATCTTGGTCACCTTCTAGTGCTTGTCTAATAACACGCTCTATTTGACTTGCTTCAAGAATTTTAGTTTTTATACCATTTTGGGTATAATACCCATCCTTATCAACATCTATTCCTAATGAATCAGCAATTTCTTGTGGTTGCATTCTTGCTGCAACCTCATATGCTTTATCTTGTATGCCAACATGTGCTGTGCCAACATAATCCTTATACTGTCCACCTTCAGCTACTCCTTTGTAATTAGTTAAAGCTTCTTGAAGTCCTAGTTGCTTTTGTTGAGCAGTTAATCTAGGGTCTTTCATTATATTAGCTTCGTTAGCTTTATATTGATTATAAGCAGCAGCAGCCTGACCAGTTTTACCAGTAAGACTCAATTCGTTAGTTTTTCTATTGCGTAGAGACTTTGTTTTATTTATAAAGTTCCTGTCAACTCCTTCATTCATCAACTGATCTGATAAACCTGTTGCTTCTTTCTTAAAAGCACCTATTTGTCCTGAAACATAATCTTTATCTGGGCCCAAAGCCTGAGATTCAAGTGCTGCAAATTCATCTAACTGCAATTGTGCAGTATCCTCTTGCTGTTGTTTAGCTAAAGGCACCATTAATATCTCATCAAGAGATAATGGTTTGAAAGATGATGTACTGATATCGGGGATTATTCCTGCCATGATGTAAATATATGTTTTTTATGCGTTCCTTGATGCTTTTTTTGCATCTTTTTTTCTTTTTTCTGAGCCTAAATGTTGACCTTTTGAACCATAGGATAATCCCATTAGTTCTGGATACTTTTTAAATAACTCTTCTTGCCCTATTCCACCGAGGTCATTACCTAGTTGAGATAATAATTTTGATTTATTGCTTTCATAACCTGCCTTTAACTGCAAATTAGTTTGAGTCTGTAAGTTAGATTGACCTAAATTTTGTGTATCAACTCCTAATTTGAATTCATCTGCAGCTCTATTTTCTTGTCTATTCTCTGCAGTTGCAGCTTGATATGCTTGTGATTGTGCTTTAGCTCCTTGTAATTGAGAAGCAAGTAAATTAGCTCTGGCTCCTGAACCTGAACCTCCTGCAGAGCCTAATAAAGCATCTCTATTGTTTAATACAGATTCTTGAACTTGATTTTGTATTCCTCTTTCATCAACGAATTGCTTATTATAGGTATTACCTAATTTATCAAATGCAACAGGCTCTGGTTTCTTAAGAGTTAATAATTGTGCTGCATTCATAGCTGCAGGAGCATATCTTAGTAATTCTCCTGGATTAAATTTAGAATCTCCAGCACCATAAGCTTTAGTCTGTTCTGATGCCATAGCATCTTGTACTCCTTTATTTTGTGATGGATTCATATCAGTATTAAAACCTAAACTATTTGTCAAAGCTGTAAGCCCTTGTTTATTATCTTGACTATTTGATACTATATATGGATTATTTCTAGTTTGTAATGAAGTAGCTCCTGCTGGTTGTAAATCTCCAGTTGTGCTTTCAGCGTAGGGTCTTGAACCTTTACTTAAAACACCTTGATTCATTCTCTTAAGTAAATCCTCACCTTCTGCAATTAATGGATCTGTTAAAGTCCCACCATCAACAAACATATTACCTAATGACGCAGGGTCGTAGCCTGACGGCTCCGCACCAATTCCAGCACCGGCTGGAATTGTTGACCCCTGCTCTTGCATAGGGTTTCCTGCTTGTGGCATTGCATCTCCAGGATTCATTTTAGCTTGTTCAGGATACTGCTCTTGAGGTTTATTCATAGCCTCTTGCTTTGCTTTAACATATTCCTGAGCTTTCTGTAATCTACCTTGCAAGTCATTCAAAGTATCAATATCTTCAGGACTAGTTCTGCCTTCAAATTTTTTAGCTATCAATGCACTGGCTTCTGAAAAGGATTTTCCTTTAATGAAGTTTGGCAAGTTAAATTTTTTAATTATTTCCATGGTATATTTTTTATGCTATTCTATAATCTTCGATTGTAAGTTGTTTTTTCTTTGGTGTTTCAGAACCTTGATATGCAATAGTATTTAATGCTTCTGCTATTTTATCATCATCAAAAGTTGTGTAAAAGTTTTCATTCTCTAATTTTAAATCCTTTACTTTTTTCTTAAGTTGTGCAGGTGTAATTTTACTACCAGCTTTAAATCCTAATTTCTCTCTAAACTCAGCAAAATTGCCATATGCTTCATGAGGCATATTCATATAATCTTTAGTGTCATTAAAAGCATTTTTTGCTGTTTGCTTATAAGGGTCACCTAATACATTCATTAAGTTTTTTCCTTGAGCAGAATCAAACATAGAAACATGTACTCTTTCGTGAGTTTCAACTCCTTTTTCATTTTGATATCCATTTCCAAAACGAATCATATTATTTCTACTATCAACTGATGCTTTAGAGTCTTTGTCATTACCTCCTATGACAGTACCTGCAGATAATCCTTTTAATATCATATTATCTATATCAGAATCAGATAGTCCAGTTTGTTGTTTCATAACTTTTCTAGTCCAAGGGTCATTATATCTATCTAAAAATTGCTTAGAAGATTCTCCTTTAACAGCAGGATCGAAATTAACATTATTAGTTTGTTCGGTAGATACAAGATTAGGTGTTGTATATTGGTTTCTAACATTAGGGACATTAAATGTTTCAGAGACTGGTTGATTATAATCGTTTACTCCTGTTTTTGTAAAGTTTAATGATGTATCTTCTTTTGGTCTCATGACAGAAGGTATAACAGGGTTGTTATCTTTAGTTGGAGGTTTAGTTTTATCTAATTCTCCACCATCTGCATAATCATTAGTTGCATCATTATGAAGTCTCATATCATTAGCAACGGCAGCATCTTGTGCTTCTCTTTGTGCCTTACCTCCACCAACTAATCCTGCAACACCACCAACTACAGCACCTGCCGCCATTCCCCAAGGCCCAAATGCAGCTCCTGCTTGAATACCTTTCATAGCTCCTGAAGCAGCAGAAGCTCCTTTTGAAGGAACAGCAGGAGGTGCAGATCTACCACTAGTATCAATACCTGTTGGACCAAAAGCCATATTTGCTAATTCCATAGCACCAGTAGCAGCTCCCATATATCCTGAAGCTCCTGGAGCACCACCAGCAGCACCGCCACTACCTCCAATTCCAAGTTTACTTAATAAATCTAAACCACCACCTCCTTCAAATTCATTAGAACTAGTTAGTTTGACTGATTTGCCGTCTTTACCTTGATATGTGCCATCTAACGAATAAGAATTCGAGAAAATATAGTCATTCCACTTTGTTTCATCTTCTTCTACGAGATTGACTTTACCTTGTGAATCTTTTCCTTGTGGAATACCGCCTAAAGAGTTTTGCTCATGTGAACCACCACCTTCAAATTTAGTTACTAGTTCATCAGCACTTTGAATACCATCAAGTTGTCCACCTTCAGCAAATTGCTTATTAAGAAAATCTAATCCAGTTCCATTATTTGATTGAATAGGAACTTGTTGTTCATTATCTGAATCTGTGAGGAAATCTAATCCTTCATTTCTTCTAGGTAATTGAGGAACAACTACTTGTGTATTATCTATTTCAACTTTTTTTTGACTATTTTCTGATACGATATTTTTATCAACTTCTGGTTCAGTAGGAGTTGGACTATTATCATTATTATATTTCTTGAAATGTTTATTAAATCTATCAACATATTCACTCCCTGTTGCATTTACTGCTCCAGGAGTTATGAAATTTGAACTAGTTAAGAATTTCTTAGCACCTCCGGCACCAAGAAAATGTATCATAGCAGCTACTTCATTTATACCACGCTTAGTCCCAGTAGATTCAATAAGTTGTCTAGCTGGTTTTTCTCCATAAGTATATCCTGCAAGATTTCCTGCTATTGCTTTATCCATTACCCTTTCCTGAAGGTCAGGATCATTAATAAAATCTCTCTTAGATACACCTTTCATTATTGGGTCTTTTTTTATAGACTCATATAAGAAATGGTATTTACCAGCAGCACTAGAGTAGTGCCTACCAGTTTTAGGATTAATTCCAGTTTCTAAAAGTTTACCACCAGCAGATTCAATCATGCTTATAGCATACTTAAATGCATCAATATTAAATCCTGATGCAGATGAGGGTTTTTTATCATCAGTACTTGGTTCAGTAGCTTTATTTGTATCACTAGAATAATCACCAAGAAAGGAAAGAGATTCTTTAAGATCTTTTTCCTTCATGCTGCCATAGTTAGGTATTAATTTTTTCAATAATGCAGGATCTATGCCCATGGTTTTATTTTTTGATGTTTAACTGTCATTACATATGACTTATTGCCGTAACCTAATTTAACTGTTCTCCAACCAGTCCAAAATATAATACCAAGAAATTTGTATTGTATTATCTTGCAATGGCTGTACCTAAACATTAATTGTTCTTTTCCTTTTGGCTTAAACCAGATCATACCTTCACCTAATATAGATGTTTTGTATGATATCTCGTCTCCATCATTTATTTGCCATATATCAGTTTGAGGTGTAATTGGAATAAATTTTAATCCAGCATCAATAACCCATATACCAGTTTGACTCAATTTTGTTAATGAGCCACTCTCACTAAACTGTACATAATTATCTGTCGGAATAGATATAACGTCAATATTATTATTTCCTATTTCAGCAGGAGTAGAATCAACAAGGTATTTATCTCTCTTTAGATTCCATACTGCATTTCTCTTATGCCATTTATAAGCTATCTTAAATGTCTCTTCTGCACCACCTTCTAATATAATGAAAGCTACGTAATCTGAAGCGTAGTTTCCTTCTGAATCAAATCTCTCATCATCCATCCACCACCAGAAAATGCTCTTCTTTCCTTTTTTTCTAAATACCCAAGCTAATGGGAATACAGCCCAAGCTGTTAAAATACCAAAAGCTCCTACGAATAAGGAGCCTTTGATGTAATGCCGTATAGAGGCTTTCTGTTCTTTGTTATAACGCATACTACAAATATATGAAACTTAACACTATTTGTCAATATTATGTATCACACACATTTAGTGTTGTGTATAGAATATTGTAATGTCATGTAAGATTAATTTCTTCCCATTTGGGTTTGTAAATTCAAATTCAGCAAACCCCCAAGCACTACGAACTCTTTCTCTAGTGTTTATCTGGCGAGGGAAATTAAGTTTCCAATTTCTGAATTTTTTGAAAACATTTTGTCTCATTACCAGAGGAACTAATCCCGAATCTTGATAATCATTATAAACTCTCACTGCAGTTAGTCCTTCAAGTGGTAATTCAACTCCATTTTTAGTCATCTCTAATTTATAACTAGCTCCATTAAGTATAATTTCATCACCTTCAGGTGCAATATGTAGTGTAATTGAACTAGGGTATGTAGTTCCATAGAAACTATTTGGTTGTCCTTTAAAGTGTTCCCAAACAGATGTAGTCGTTTGATCAGTTGAAATTAATACAGAACCTTTATTTATATACCAAGCAGGTTTATAATCATAATAAGATACAAAAGCACTAACCTTTTCATTAAATCCTAAAGTAAAACTATCTGTTTCTTGTACAAATGTAAAGTAAACATCTGAGTTTACAGGATTATATCCAAGAGATACTCCATTGCCTAATACAGCGTTATCTTTAACTAAAGATTCATAGTTCATTCTATTAAGCAATTCATGATGAAATCCTTGTGCATCTGATAATCTTCCTATTTTAGCTCCATCAAACACCATTATTCCTTTGTTTATTAAATCAACAAAGTAGAATGCATTTTCAGACGTAACTGTTCCCCATCTATTTAAACATCCAGTAGTTGTGCTTATATATTTATAATCATGTAAGATTCCACCAGTACCTAACTCTAATGATACTCCATCACTGCCTGGTACTTGAACTCTAGGATTAACAGCAATATGGGCAACTCCAGTATCTTGTAAACAGAATATCTCATCTTTTAAGTTTACAACAGCATTAATTGGCCCAAATTTACCGTCTAAATCCATAATTTCATTCTCTAAGAAATCTGTCCATGAATCAATAAATTCACCAGGAATCTTTTCTTTAGAAGCCATTAATCTTCCGTCAAATTCTTGAATCTTTTTAACTTTAGATCCTATTCCAACAGACTTAATTAATGATGGTTGTTGCGAATAAACTTTATTATATTTTTGGTATTCTGAGTATTTTGGTAACCATCTATTCTCCCAGCTATTAAGAGATAAATCATTTCTATTTTTTAAATCAATAGTGGTTTCTACCCTTATAGAGACAATCTCTACTGCTATATTAATATTATGATCTACAATCTCTGTATCATCTTTTGCTAATTTAGTAAATGTAAATTTATTAACGAAAGTATCTCCAGGAGAATCAATAAATACAGATGTTGTATTTATGTTTGTGAATGTTCCTATCTCTATATAGCTTGAATTTGCTTTTGATTCATAAGACATGCCTCCGTATATATTGCCTATATACATTGTGCTAAAGTCTTTTACAAATTCAGCAAGCAATACTCCTTTTGTGTATCCTATGTTAGCAGTCTGATGAATACGTTCAATAGAAAATCTTGTTGCAATATCAAAAGTATCTTCATCTTTTCCTTCAGCAAATGTGATACATTTAGCTCCTATTGTATTACATCCATACACGCTTGTAGCTACATTTGATGCGTTTGACTTATTTAAGTCATCAAGACGCATTGTTTTTAGGTTATTTGAATACCTAAGTCTCGAGTCGTTATTATATGTAGTAAAGTCAGAACCTTCATTAGTTAGTTCAGGACTTCCATATATATCCCATTCTGTTTTTGCAGATACAGATGCAGGACGAAAAGCACCATTAAATTCTCTATAAATCTGAAATCTAGATTGCAAACGATCCCTGCTATTGGCTGGCCCAAAAAGACCCCAATCAAATAAATAGTCTATATCACCAGTAATAGGTTGTTTTGTTACTCCTATTGTTGATCCAGTTATTCCATTAATAAATTTACCATCAGTAGAATTCACTGCGTTAACTGGATTAGTTTCTGCTGCCCAACAGTGCATAGCACTTTGCTCCATTAATCCAACTATCTTTAACTTATAACTAGCGTCAATACCATTATCTCTAAATAATACTTCAGGACTATAAAATTGCATAAGTCTATTATGCTGAAAGTTTTGTGCTCTATAATCATGATAATCAGCAGGAGTAAATGTTTCTGTATTACTACCACGACCCTCACCACCATTACTTGTTCCAACAGTTGATAGTGACCAATAATCTTTACAAGCATTAATTGGAGTTATTGTTTCAAATAATCTAACAACAGATGGAACTATATCTGGTTTAACGCTTTTTAAATGATTAACTGCAGATCTTCTATCTGTTTCACTATAAAATTTATTAGTGTGCACAAGATTTGCAACCATAGGATTTATAAATCCTTGAGAATGTATTGTTTGATCTGTTAATGTTCTATCAGCTCTTAATATTTTGTATCCAACAGGTTTGTCATCCTCAGATGCAAAGTTTGATGAATCATTAAGCCATACATAAAAGGCAGAAGTAAGAGTTACTTTAAGTTGATTATAGTTTCCAAGAACATTTCCTTCTGGTGCTCGCAAGTCCATCATCCATTTAGGGTCTGAAGTTTGTCCTCTTCTATTGTAAAACTTAATGCCTAATCTATATAATTCTCTATCTTTTAAAAATTGCAATTCTTCAGAAAGGTCATCAGACATTTGAGTCTGCCAAACCTCTACATTCACATACTTCCCCGTTCCACCAAACTTTGTGCCTGCAGAAGTATATTTAAACGTATCATAGTTTTTATTTACTGCATCATGATTAGGATTCAATATAAAATCAGGAGAAGTAATAGTTGAAGTTATTCCACCAATACTATTTCCATCTAAATAAGGATTATCTAATACTTGACATAAAGTGCCTCCTGCATTAAACGAATAAGCTCTCATATCTAGATTAACAATGAAATTACTTTCTTTAATATTTATAGGAAATAATCTGTTGTCTTTAGTTGTAATATGTTGAGGAACTATTGGACTAGATCCTAGAAATACAAAAGATTCTAAAGATATAGCTAGTTGACTAGTTCCATCGTCAGTAATATGCATAGACGTATAATTATCTATTTGTTTATCTACAACAATATTTATTTCAGGATTTTCATTATAAGAAGTATATTTTATAGAATATACCTTAATATGTGTAAATTTAGAATCTATATTTGGAACTAGCAATTGAACTGACCTTCCTAAAACTTCATTTACTTCTCCACCGCCTAATCCATCTCCTTTATCTATTGGGACTAATATTGAAGGTGGTGAGATGGTTGTTTGTGCTCCATTGAGGATATATAACCCATAAGCATATTGAACCATTCCTGACGTATGTGAGCCACCTGCAATTACACCATCTATTAATGGTTGTGATAATACAAATGTACTTACAGTATCAATTGAACTTGCACTTAAATCTATAAGGTTGTCTCTATCACCATTAGCAATACTTTGACGTATGTTAAGAAATCTAAGTTGATGTACGCCATCAATAAAGTATATTTTTTGTATAACTGAGTTTTCGTAATTAAATAATACTTGAACTAGATTATTTTTTGATAAAGACAAGTTACCCATGTAGAGTAAGTTTAAATCAAAAAGACCATTATTTAAGTTTGTTAATTCCCAGAAACAATCAAAACCTGCATCATCTGTTGTTACTATTAATGCTGAATCTCTAAGTTCTTTTGTTCCTATTATTACTTGAGTCCCAGAAGTATCAAAAGATGCTCCGTTCCAATATGTTGTTTCTAATTCACAACCAGGAATAGTAATTTCAGTTCTTTTATAAACTAAAGACTTTACAGTTGTTCCAACAGTATAATTAATACTTGTAGTAAGGCTGTTAATAGATGGAGTAGGAATGGTAAAAATTAGTTCATTCCCAACTTCATTTGTAACAGCAAACGAACTCTTTTGATCAGTTGCTAATATACGTATGTTTTTTGCATCAAAGTATTTGTCAGACTGTAAGTCTGATGACAAATCTTTAGACATTCCTGAGTAATTAACTTCGTGCTTTTTTATCATTAGTGTATTCTCATTTTTTCCTGAGTACCAAGAAATTCAAATCTACTTTTGAATTCAGTTCTGCTTGGAAGTATTTGTGTAATCATATTTGTTAATGTCTCCATCTCGTCCTCACTTGGCATTTTCAATCTAGAATCAGCTTGTCCAACATTAAAACAGTAGTCAACTTCAGCTTTATTTAGTTTTCTATCAGATAACATGTCCATATCATTTAACATATCATACCATTTCCATTTAATATAACTTTCAACACATCTAAGAAGTGTTTCATCATCTAATACAAGAGGATAACATTCCTCATCTACTGCTATTGCTTTGTAGATTATATGAATATCACCTTTCTCAAAATTTACATTTATGTACTTACTATTTATTGAGTATGTAAAGTCCTTTCTGCTTGGCATATTATTTCCAACATGAAAGAAATCTTGAGAGTCATCTTCACTAGAAGACAATGGTATTGGTGATCCAGAATCAACTCTTGAGATTCCATCAATTTTTACCATATCAATAGGCTTAAGTGCCCGGAAATTTACCACATTTAATCCCTCTCTTCTTTTAACATAAATAGAAGGAGCGTCAAGTATTCTTAACACCTGAATTGCATTGTCAACAATAAACTCATAATTAAGATCCTTCATCAAAGGATTTCTCATTAGTCTATCAGCTATCATTTTTATACTAACTAAATTACCTGTGCTTGCCATAATATTTTATCTTAAAAATGCGTCAATCTTTCCTGCAAAAATTGCAGCAGATAATTGACGCTTCATTGTTCTATTAAAACGCATCTTATAGATGGTTTTGTTTTTGAAATTAGCTTTAGATCTTCTATAAAATATTCTGAAGGTATGCCCTTCAGTATGTTCGTTAGTGTATCTAATTTTTGTTTTCTTTTCCTTTGCATTTTCATTAGAATCCCATAATTCTCTTGAAGCTTTCCAGTTAATAGGAAGATTATTTACTATATTACCATCATCATCAATCTTAACTTCTTTCTTGCTCTTTCTTAATTCAATCTTTCCAGTTTTTGATGGCATTGTGTATTCAGCTCCTTTAGTAGAAATTCTATTTCTGACATGGTCGTTGAATTCTCTCATTATTTCTCCGAACAAAACTCTTGTTATTTCTTTATGTCCAGTTGATTTTACAAAATATTTATAATAATCACCACTACCAAAATCAGTTTTTATTCTATGAAGTCTTTTATCCCCTGTCATCTGCAGCATTATTATTATTATCACCAGGAAGAGCAAGTGTTCTGCTTAAATCTTTTACAATTAAGTCGATAGCTACATCTTGCATCGCTGCTTCAATAGGGTATTCATCATCCCAAGCTTCTTTAGTTAAATCAACTCCACATACTAGCTCTCTAGCGATATCAGGTTGCTCAAATACATCTGTGATTTTAATTGATTTAAGAAACTTATATTTATTGTCTTTTGATATTAGAAATAATTTTCCACTAAAATCAATAGCACAATAGGTAAGATGTTGTGTGAATTTGTTTTCAAATAAGAAAGGAACTCTTTCAATAGAAACTGTATTGATTGCAATTGCAGTTCCGTCTTTTAGTCGTACATTAATTGGCCCCTCTTTGCCTTTAATCTTAATAGCTTTAGGTAATTTTACAGTTGTTGCTAATATTTTTCCTGCACAAGAATATCCATCAACTTTTTGAACTAACTCTAAATTAATACAAAGTTCTTGCTTAATTTCAATTGGCATGTGCCAAGCATTTGTTGCATACTGTTGTTTTAATAGCATTGCTCTTTTTGTATCTACAAGGCTAGAAACTAAATCCTCACTAACGTTTGTGTCGTCAGTAAGGATATTCAACTTCTCAAAAACTGTATAGATTATTTCTCTCTTAGTCATTGTATGTGTTTATTAATACTTTTTTCCTCCAAAATAGAAGTGACCTAAAAGATCAACTTTTATTTGTGTAATATTGCTTTTTCCAGAATCATCAATCATATTTATTGCAAATCCATTAGCCCATTGTGCTTTCATTGGTCTAGAAGCGTAATTAAACGCCTTTGCGTTAAAGTCTGCACAAGCACCTATATTATGTGCTGACATTTGCCCTTCTTGATAATGCTGAATTCTATGAGTATGTACATAAGCACAACTTCTTCTTAGCTTATCTAAATGAGCTTTAGCATTATGAATACTAAAGTAAATACCATGAAATATGTCGAAATCATTACCAATTGTAATAAAATCCTGACTCCATCTAGTCTTTACATTATATCCCCTCTGCCATAATCTTAACCCTTCTTCTGGAGATATCAAAGGTGTTTTTGCATTGTCCATTATGGACATCCACCTATTATATCTATCCTCATGGTTACCATATAGGTATGTTTTCCATGTTCCCTTTGGTAATACATGGTCAAAATCATAAAGTAAATCACTTCCAATTTGATACTCATCATTTAATGTGAGTCCAGGTACAGCAGTGAATCTTCCTCTATCATGACTTGATAGTGGGTTTAAATCTAAGAAATCACCCATTAAGTGAAATCCTTTTATTAGTTCCGGAAAGTCTTTGATTAGCTCAATTATTCCGCGATGTAATTGTTTGTTGTGAAAAGGAACGTGATTACATCCAAGTAATATATGCATTCCAACTTGATCTTTTATTGATGGAGTATGAAAGCCTTTTAAAGCTTGCTTTCTTTGAAGTATAGAACTTAAATTGTCTTCTTCTGATATAGGAGCTTCAAGCCCTTTCATTCCCATTTGTTTTGCCAATTCATTAAATTTAGCCAGCATTTCTGCTGTTATTTCAATCTTTGGCGGCACTATTTTTATTACTTCTTTTTGTTTTAAGAGATTAGAATATTCTTTTTTTACTTCTTTCTTGGCTTTTTTTATGACTTCTTCGCTAAATTGATAGCTATCATATTGCAGTGCCATTGCGGTTTGTACTGTTAAGTTTCCCTTCTTAAGATACCCTGGTCTTTTACGAAGAAATTCCTTAACGATTTCTAAATCTTGCATTTATTTTATTTAAGTTAATAAAGATACAATGACAAATATACAATTAATATCAATACATGTCAAGTTATAGTATCATATTTTTATGATACACTATTTATTATACTGGATTTGGGCATAATAAATTAGTTGCATATCTATTACAGCTTTTTGAATCAATAATAAATCCAAATTCTGAATCTCTTAGATGCATCAATACTGTATAACGGTTTGTATTTAAAGTATCATTAAGAGAACGAAATGCTGATATTGTTACTTTATAGGTTGTATTTTCAGTTAAAGTCTCTCCATTAACCCAAATTCCATTTCCAGTAAGTTTATGAATAATCCATCCACCTGGAGCTGAGTTTGTATCAATCCAACAAGATGTTGTTGTTAAAACTTCAAAAGTAAAAGTGCTAGAACATTCATCAGAAGTTCTTGATATAGAATTAAATACCCCTTCTCCAGTAGCTACCACTTCTTTTTCCATTATTCTAATAATTATAGCTGCCATATTATACTGTAAATAATCCAGAGCCGGAATCAGCTACTGAAAAGTTAAAAGATAAATTCTGTAATGTCTCTACTAATAAATCCGGAACATAGACTAAATATCCTGCTGAAATTTCTGCAACAGTTATTACTTGATTTATAATAACATTAGTTCCATTAAATTTTAATGTTCCATTTATAGGAAGAGTAAGTATTTTTATTTTAGCCGCAGGATCTCCCTCTGGGTCTGCATACGCAGGAGTAGTTGCTGTTGTAAAATCTGCTACTGTAAATACTATTGAATCTCCATGATTAAGTATAAATGAATTATCGCCAACTTCACTAGGAGGTTGGTTAACAGCACTTGCAACTGCCATTGTGATTTTACCAGTAGATAAGCCACTCAATGAGTTGGATCCTATATCAGCAGCATCAAAACTAAATAAGTCGTTGTAAGCAATATCATTTGCTACCTCAGCGACATAAGTAAAGTTGTTTGCTGTTATATTTCCAGAGAAAATTAAATCATTAACGTTAACTTGAATTCCAGATAAATATAAATTTCCATTTTGAGGATAACTTAATATCTTTATATATGATATAGCGTCCCCTTCTGGATCAGTATATACAGGTGCAGTCTCTGTTGTAAAATTAGCTAATGTAAATACATGAGTTGCCTCACTTGCTACTGCTATTGTATTTGCACCTATCGCAGTTGGCCTTCCATTCTGAAGGCCAGTATTTGTTATCGTGTATAACATACGTTCATTATTTTGTTATGTTCATGTCACATGAACAGTTAGTTTTATTGAACCCAAATCATTGAGCCAGTATCTCGAATGCTAGCATTAAATGAATCAGTTGCAATTGCATTTGCATCTGCTGCAACATGATAGAAAGCACCTGAAACTAATTCAGCATTTGTAATTATTTGTCCTTCAACAACTTCAGTTCCTAAGAAATAGTATGTACCTACATTTGCTGTTGATACTTCATCTATTCTTATAGCGTCTAAATCATTTGTTTCTGGATCAAAATAAGGTAATATTGTTTCTGTGGTAAAGTCTGCCACTGTAAATACAGTAGTAGTTCTGTTACCTGCGTATTGTGCTCTGTCTCCCACTGTTGGTGCTTGATTTGCTCCAGCTATTGCTGTAATTGTTAATACTGAATTTACTGTATTAGATTCTAATGGTATTTGAGAATCATTATCATAAACACTAAAAGTAAATACATCAGCATAAGAACCTACACCATCTCTAGTGAAAGTTAATAATGCAGGATTTGTATATTGTGCACCAATAGTAACTGCTGTTCCATTGTATTTAAGTAATCCTGCCGCAGGAATAGATTTTATTACAAAGCTAGATGGAGATCCACCAGCATCGTCAGTATATGTAGAATATAATACTGCAGATGAAAATGCGTAAGTATATACTGTATCTCCTAATGTTGCTGCAATATCTGTCATTACAGGTGGCTGATTAGTAGTTCCACCTCCTATATCTACAATAGGTATTGTTATTGACGTATCAATATAAGCTTGCACTGCGAACTTTTCTAAACAAATAAAAGGACTAGTTCTCTGTAATTCTGCAACCATAGAGTCTAATCTTTTAAGTGTCGCGTATTCCGTGGAATATTCTGCATACTTATATATTAGTTTTAATAAACTAACCTTGCTAATATCTGCATCACCATAGTTTTCAAGTCTAGCTGAAATACTATTTACTGATGATAGATATATTCTTGAATCTTTCTCTTTCATTATACGACTGTTAATAAACAATCAATCACTCCTACTGAAACTAAATTTCCTGCAGATGAAACTAAAGGCTCTATGTTATTACATGAATCACAATCAGAAGTTTCGATAGTAATAATTAAGTTGTTAAGATTTGTAATTGCATCTTGGAATCTTCCAAGCACTAATGATACTTTTGTAGCCTCTAAATACAAATCAAATAATAATGCATTTTGAAAGTTACCATTACAGCTCAGGCAAGATAAATCTATATTTGAGATTAATTTAGCTTGAACTATATAATATTGTGTCAAGTTGAATGTAGCTACTATTGCAACTTCAGGTTCACTTGTAGTTATCTGTACGAAATATATTCCAGTAAAAGAGGTTAATCCTGCATCTAATGCAGATATTGTTAAGCTCTCAACTTCACTTGTTCCAGCAAGTAAGCTAGATATATCAACTGATAATGTTGGGTCTTTATATGTTGTGTCGCTCCACAATAGTAATTGAGTTACTGTTTGTCCAGAAGTTACATTGACATCTAAATCTATTGAAGCAAGATCATTTGCTACTAAAAATTTTGTTACATTTATAGCCATTGCCTTTGTGTAATTTTAAGTTAATGAAAAAAGGGACTGGGAAATAAGATTCTCCAGTCCCTTTGGTATTTAAGTTATTAAGTTACTAACTATACAGCTTTAATAGTTGCAACAGAACCTGCTCCTAAGATAGTGTTCAAATCTGCAATTACTCCATTTACATTTGCATTTGGTACAGCTGCAGTAGGTAAAGCAATAGTTAAGTTTTTCTTAGACTTTTTAGCTTCGTCTCTTCCTTCATCGAAATAAGAGATTTCAATTATGTCATAAGAACCTGAAGCAACAGAAGCTAATCCTGGGCCAACTATGTTGTTAGGATAACCATTAAGTCTGTAAGCATCTCCTCTTTCTCCTAATAGGTAGTATTCCATTTCAACTACTTGATATCCTGTTCCAACACCAGCACTAAATGCTTGAGTTATTGTTACAGTTGGGTAAGTAGTACAAGAAATATCAACAGAGAAATCATCGTAAACTTTGATTTTTTTGTCTCCATCAAATCCAGCAGCATCTAATTTACCAGTTACGACTAAAGCAGCAGTAGTTGTTGATCCAGTTTTAGTAAATGTAAATGAAGGGTTAGCTGTAGCAGTTGCTCCAACTTCTCTTGAAAAGTTTCTGTTTAATGATGCAATAAGACCATCAACAATAGCTTCAGCATCATCACCAGAAACAGCTTTGTAATATCCTTGTTTAAGGTAAGTGTCTTCTGGAGATAAAGAACCATGTCCTTGAATCTCAATGTTTACAGTATAAAGGCTGTTAGCATCTACTGTTAAAGCAGAAATTGTAACTACTTTTGGAGTTGCAGCAGTATAAGCTACTGATTTTACATCTAATACATTATCCGGTTTGATGGTATCACTAGAGATAATGTTTCCTAGTGCATCCTTTGCGTAAAGTTTAAAAGCTTTTCCTAAAGCCACTGCGTCGCCATCAGCTCCCAAAAGAACTAAATCATTTGCAACTCCAGCAGACTTAAGTGTCGCTAAACTTGTTACTGTTGCAGCAGGAGCATCCCCTACGTACATGTGTCTAACTTGGTTTTGACCAGCTAATCCCATAATAAAAATTGTTTTTAATTAAATAAATCGTTTTAAATACTTTTTCTGTTTCAAATGTAAGGATAAAGTATTTAAAATCCTAACACTTATTAATTTATTTTTTAAACTCTTGAATCTAATCCCATTCTAGCTTGTAAAGTTCCATCTCTATAATCTAGTACAGCATTCTCAACAGCGATATTAACTATCTCCCTGTGTGCCAACTGAGCTAATTTGCAAGTCGCTACTGCAGTTTTACCCTGAATAGTTAATCCAAGTCCAGCAACATCACTAGAGGTTATTAAATCTCCAATTATAATTGGAGAAGGATAGGCAATATACCTAACATTATATCTCGACAAATTCTCAACTGAAACTATTTCAACAGTTGTTTTAGAATTTTGCTTAGATATATCTACTCTCCATGCTTTATTTCCATTTGGTTTCCTAAATGGATTCATATAACTTATCATGAATTCATCATGAGTAGTTGGTATGACAGGAATTATTTTTCCATCTAAAGCTTCACTTGATGTATTGCTTATGGTTGCAGTTTCTAATACAATATACATTGCCTCGTTACTTAACTCATAAAATTTAGATTCACTCACAAGTCCCCTTGTTGAAGTTACTTGTGAGGTAATCTTTTCATCTTTTACTAAGTCATTCAATATCCTTCTTGCTTTCTCGTTAAGTTCAAAGGATGATGAAGGATCCTTGCTTGCATCATAAGTATTCTTTACATATTGCTCTTGAGCAATAGTTAAATAAGAACTAATTTCAAAAGTATCTAATCCAGGTGCTCCTACAAGAGCATTGTTGTATCTTAGATTAAACTCTTCTTTTAACTCTGGTGCAGTCATTTATCCTACTTTAAATTATGTTTAAGTTTTGCTTCTAATGATAATCTCATTTCTTGTCCTAAGTTAGATGCTAAATATTCAGCAGCTACCTGTAAGAATGGTGCATCACCATCAGAAATAGGTTCATCATCTAAAGTATAAAACTTTTTATCTACTTTATTTACTGCTCCAAATTCATAACAAGTCTCTAATAACACTTTTGTTTTTAAATACTCATCGCCCATTATAGAACATAATAAACTTGGATTTTTTTCAAGTTCCTTATGTAATTCAGATTGTAAGAAATCTAATTTATGAGATCTATTTGTATTTCTACCTAAGTTTCTCAAAGTATATCTTAGAATTTCTTTTTCTTCTTCATACTTAACATACAATTTGTATGCTTGTACTTTGCTACCAACTTTATCAATTTCTTTAGCCATTTGCTCAGAAGCTGATGTTAGTACCCATCTGTTAGTTGCTCTATGTTTAATTTCATCTAAACTATTAGCTACTATTGGACAAGCCATTAATACTTTATATTTAATGAAGTCATAAGGATCTGAGATTTGTAATCTCATTTCATCTTTTCCAAGATATATGGGTAATATTCCCATTTCATATGCTCCTCCACCTTCTTTCCAGAATGTTCCGTATATAGAAAGGTCAACACCTCTTAATATACTTTCCAATCCAGCTTTTTCTACATTGGTTAGAAGATTTTTCATCTTCCCATTATCCATTGTTGGTGCTGGTATTGCTACTTCTGCTCCATTTAACATACCGCCGTATGCTACGTGCTTAATATCTTTTATTCCGTTTCTTTCGTTTGGAATATATTTAACTGATACTATTTTATCTACTAAGAAATCAGTACGTACGACCTCTTCTTTTTCTTGTACTTGTTTAGCTGTTGCCATTTTTAACTTATTTTATGATTCTTCCTTCCTTATTTTTGAGATGTTTAAAGCACATCTCCTAAGCTTTTATTTAAAATACTTACCCTCGTCGAACAAACGAGGGTAAATAAGTTTTTATATTACGCTAGTACGTAAGGGATAATTGATGCAGTACGAGATGGGTCATAAACCACAACTCCTAATTGACACCATTTAGTGATAGTACCACTATCCTCTAAAGTTCCCATATTACCGTTGTTAATTGCACCTGTGAAAGGATTTCTGAAGCCCCATTGGTAACCTCTAATTTCCTCAGCACCTTTAACTTGAACTTTTTGAATGTTTGGATCTTCTGGAGTTCCAACATAGAAAATATCAAATCTGTAAGATTCTGCAACACCACTAGATCCAGGGATTTTTATAGTGTTACGGATTTTGTCATCATAGAAATCATCAACTTCTAATTTAACAGTTACTCCGTTTGGAGCCATATACTCAGTGAACTGGAATCCAGCAGACATTGCATTAGAATGTAGTTCAGAACTAACATTTTTAATGGTGCTAGGATTTGTTCCTGGAGTACTCATATGAGCTGACCATCCTGAAGTTGTAGTTAATACAGCTTTGTGGAATTCAGCAGCTCCTCTTTCTCCTGTACGAAGAATGAAAACACGGTCGTTGAAACCTAATTTACCTTCTGACAATCCAAAAAGGATTTCTTCAAGTAACTCAATAGAAAACTCATTGTAAAAATAAGTGTTAGATTGCTCCATTTGCTCACGGATACCAGAACCAATTTTAATGCTACGTCCAGAAACATCTTTGTTGTGGTATTGACCATCAGCAGTTCTGTTTGTTTTACCGTACATTAAGAATTTATTCTTGTATAAAGAAAATTCTTGCTCTACTAACCAGTCTTCGTATAATGCTAATGCACCGAATACTTTTTTGTTACCAGCTTTGTCAATAACAGGAATTCCCATTACAACTTGTTTGCCAGTAGCATCACCTGGTAATTTGTGGTCGATACGAATAGTAGTCAACTCACCTCTCATAGAAACAGGAGTAACTCTACGAACTCCACCTACTTCTCTAGATAAACCTTTACCTACTGGAGCGAACTCTTCAGTAAATCTTTTTCCAGCTACTAATTCAGAACCAGGAATACCTGATCTGTCTGAACCTGCAATCTCTGCAGTATGAATCCATTGAGATCCTGATGGAAAGCCATCATCTAATAATCTTATTGGATACACTTCATTTTTCTCACCAACAACGATTTCTCCTTTGAAGAACCATTGCTCGTCGAATGTTAATTGAAACTCTTGACCACCTTCACCGATGTTATTGTCACCACCTGTAACAGTTGCACCTTTAAAAGAAGCTTCCACTAATGGAATGTTTCTACGTGAACTACCAATAAGTTCCCAATAGAACTCATTATCGTTGTCCACCATTTTTGTTTCAAACTTAGCTAACATATTCTCCAAAGACTTACCTCTGTTGATTGCTAGTAATTTGATCATGGCGTCATTAATCTTTGTTGGAGATGTTTTCCAGATAGCACCTAAAGTGTTTTCTGGGTTAACCATACCAGCAAAGGCTTTTGCGTCAGTCACTTGGAACCTACCTAATTGCATAATTTAATTGTTTTGTGTACCTTTGTGGTACGAGTGTTAATAAAGTTGTTTTATTCTATTTCAAAATCTTTCATATCGGATAACTTGAAATTAGAGTTTAAATCTTGACTACTTGTATCAATAGTTCCTGACTCTGTAAAGTTAACTCCTCTGAGTAAATTTTCAATGTTGTTTGTGATTTTAGATTCAGCTTTTTTTCCGAATATACTAAAATCTGTAAAACCCTTTGTTAAGAAATGTATAGTTTCTAATTTAATTCTTGACCCAATTGGATCAGCTTTCTGGGCTTTTACAAAAGCATTTTCTTTATTTCCTAAATCAGTAGTAATCTGTTTATATAACTCATCCTTTTGAGAATCTGTTAATGTAATACCAGGTATTACTTCTGGAGTATTAGAAATATAACCTTTAATATCTTTAAGGCTATCCTGCTCTTTATTTTTTGCGTCTTGAATAATTGTTTCAAGACTTGCTTTCTCTGATTTAATAAGACTTGCTAATGCAAATTCTGCATCTTCTATGTCTGTTCCAGAGTCAACGCTTCTTTGAGCAAGTGCTTTTGCTCTATCTTCAGCGTATCCTTTTTCAATGAAATCTTGTGCAATTGCAGTTAATCTGAAATTCACATTCTTATCATCTTTAATAAACTCTGGCGTAACAGCCTCAAGTTTACTTATGGTATTAACCATCTCTGTGACTTTTGCCACAGGAGCACCAACAGATTGAGCCTCTTCGATTAACTTTTGTCTTTCAGTTAATCCTGAGTCAATGTGTTTTTTAATTGCTGCGTTTAAATCTTCTAGAGATTTAATTGCAGTTGTATCTTCAAGTTCAGGTAAAACACCTTTAGATTTGAATTCTGCAGCTAAGTTAGAATAAAGCTGTTCAGTCTCATTCAGTTTAGGAGAGGAAGAATCGCTGCCTTCTTTTCCATCAGCAGTTTTACCTGCCTGAACTTGAGTTTTATCTTTACTCTGATTAGCTACGCTCTCTGGATCTTCCGTATCCTCACTATCAGTGTTAATATTTTCGTCAACCTTTTTTACAACCTTAGTTGCAGGAGGGTTATCTCCTTTTGTTTCATCAGGCTTTGCACCTGTTGTGTTTGGTTTTATAATATCAACACCTTCTTCAAAAAGGTTAAGTGATGATGTGTCAAAATCCAAATCTGCTAAATTTAATTCTTCCATGTTAAATAATTTTAATTTCTCCTAATACAAATCTAATGAATTCTCTGAAAAAAGTCCATTCAGTATTATAGCTAAAGTATATCCTTATTTAATCAATTTGAAAGATTTATAGTATCCAACAGTGGCTCTTTTATCAGAAGTAATTCCAAAAGTAACCATATTTCCTTTCTTATTTTGAAATCCTAGAACAGCTTCAATTGTTGGTTGACCAGGATTAACAGCCTGAATAGGGAGGCCTAATTTTACTCCATAAACAATTGTAAGCTTAGGATGTAAGTACGTTACTTGTGGAGTATATTTAATTGTGTCAGACTTTATCTTATAGTCGATTGAGTATTCAAGAAGTGTTCCTCTTGTTTTAAATTTCCCATCTATTTTAATGTCTTTATTATCTATTAAAGTTTCAGAGACTTCATTTATAGATATGCTTTCTAGATATAGATTTCGAGCTGTAATACTATCATTAGCTTTTAATGCTGCATCATATTTAGCCTTATATGTAGAATCTACTATGATTTGTTTTTTTTGTGGTTTATTCTTTCCTGGAATTAGAACTTCAATATAGACTGTATCCGGAATAGCTTCTGCTAATTTCTTTTCTACTCCACCGACTTCTTCTGGGGTAACTATTGTTACATCGTTTACTTTAGGATCATTGTTTAAAAACACATGGTCTATAATGAATAGAGAGACAATTATTGCTATTGTAATCCTGTAGTCTATTTTCATTATACGTTAAATTGGTTTTTAATTACTATCTTAAATTTTTCAGACATAATTTTATTTAAAGATGCCATAGTTTTTTTACTACTTGTAACATCTTTTAATCCATCCTTATTAATATCCTTTAATCCAGATCCAACTAGAAGACAGCCTTTGGTATTTATGTAGTAATTTCCAGCATGTATTAATATGTATTTTCTGTCCTGCACATTAAGAACATGAAAATGATCTCCATATTTTTCAGAATTTCTTTTAACACATTGGTATTCTCCTGCGGGAATTCTTGATATGCTTTTTTGATTCCCTTTATCTGGTAACTCTAAAACGTATCCTTGGGTAACTTCACAATTCCAGTCGTCAAACACTATGAATTTAGCTAAGGTTTGTTTTGAATCTTGTTCGAATCTTAATATCTCTATTCTCATTATTTTTTATTTTCTAAAAACTCTCTTACTTTTAATGGTAAAAATGATAACATTCTTTTAAACAAGTTTCTACCACTTACAGCCTCCATATTTTCATATATGCTATAAATCTCTACCATACACGCTAATGCTACAGCCAATTCAGATAAAGTGTGACCTCCACCCATTAATTCAAATTTAGATGTTTTTAAAACTAAACTATCTAAAATAACAAACACCAACACACCAGTACCGTATTCATATGATTTTCTCCAAGTCTTTCTAAGCCCTGATGAATTTATTGCACCCCAGAAATCTTTTTTTAATAAATTTAGTGATACTTTTTTTAGGAATAAGCTTTTTCTTATTCCGGTTACCATATCTATAAGTATAATTATAGCTAAAGCTAACAATATTTGCTTCATGTTTAACAGTGTGGTTAGTAACACAGTTACAGAAGATGTTGCTATTATCTTCTCGGTGCTCATATTTTGAAAAAAAATTAATGGTGATTTCATTTTACTAAGTGTTTGACTATTCAAAGTTAAAGTATTTTTTATTTATTTCTCTTTAAATATTATAGCTATACAGTTATTAATTTATGTTTTTAAAAGCATACTCCAAAACTACTAACTTCACCAGTAATGGTGCTTATTTTACCAAATCCTCCAGAACTAATTCTACGGAAATCCTTACCACTACCAGTATATGGAGTTGTTAATGATACGTCATCATAAATTATCATTCCATTTCCAATACCCCCACCATCATAGTACTTAGTTAAATTTAATGCATATACGCAAACATTTAAACCAGTAATATTAGTCAAAGTGCTAAGGCTTATTGTAATTCCGGTAACTGCGTGAGAGTATCCCCTAAACTCTGACATAGCTTGTACTCCCGCTATTGCATAAGTAGGGTTAAATGTACCAGTGGCCGCTGTAAAACAATCAGCCAAACTAGCAGTTGCTCCTAAGCCTACCTCAACTCTAATTTGTGCTAATGTTATTGCTCCAGTACCTAGTGCCATATTATTCTATTATAGATGTATCATCAATAGTTTGTTGAGCTATTTCTTTTCTATACCTCTGTACCTTTTGAATTACAAAATTTCTCCATTCACTATCAAACTTTTCAGAGGCAAATTGTGCTTTAGTTTGAGGGTTAGGTAATTGCACATTTGGGTCAGTCGGGTCTGAAATTATTTCACTATATCCTTCTCCAAACACTTCTACCATCTCTGGTAAATATGCATCTTTAATTATTATTGTTCTTACTGCCATCTTATTATTTATTAATTAATTTATTTACTAATTCTTCTAATCTCTCTACCTTATCTTTTAAATAAGCAATCTCTGATGAATGTAAATCTATATATGAAACTGACTTAGTTCCATCTTCCTCTGTTCTTACAAACTCCGGATTAGTTTTTTCTAATTCTTGGGCTATTACACCAACTCTTTCTTGTTTCTTATCATCAGATATAAAGTTAAATGTTTTATAAACGCTTTCAATCTTTTTAAGATTAAGTACATTTATATTTTCTTTTGACCTTTCATCAGATGTTAATACAAAGTCAGTTGCTTGTATATCACCATTGACTTGAAGCATATACGTTGTGCCAGGTGTAGTTGTGTCAGATGTTCCATACCCTATTCTAGTG
>Ga0099846_1000079_pt1 | contig 35137 bp, 23 predicted proteins | sample CB_VirMetaG_FD_78180 | JGI IMG/M metagenome (GOLD analysis project Ga0099846, IMG submission 78180) | Freshwater to marine saline gradient viral communities from Chesapeake Bay - CB_1504_1 Viral MetaG | ecosystem: Environmental > Aquatic > Marine > Coastal | place: USA: Chesapeake Bay... | reverse complement strand
GATCAAAACCGTGTCACAGGAAACGGCCAGCATAAAGCTGCCTGATTAACCCCGACATAGAATTAAGTTAAACGCTAGTGTGTAGCTTTTAACTTTCTTGAAGGGATAAAAAAACCGCAAAGGTGCGGCTTTAAAGCCTGTGAACATATACGGGTTGATCTTCCCGCCTGGTGAATTTGCACCAGTACGAGCGATACTATCAGATCAACCCGGTTAAGTCAATAGGCTTTAAAGGGGATTAATTAAATCAAATTGCCGTCATCAGTGATCAGGTATGCAGTACCGTCAGACTCTACACTAAAACTAACGTCACCGCCAAAATCGTTAACGTGTTTAGCTAAAGCGCTGCTAGCCTTAGCAGTAAGAAGATTTGACGTATCGGCATCAAACTCCTTAGCGTTTTTTAAAGCATCGTTAGCGCTGTTTCCAATGCCATATATTCCATGACTGTCATATGCTATTATTGATATGTTCATAATTTTATACTCCAAAAGTTAAGGCCATCCTTGGCCTCGTTTAGAAGGGATTATTTACAGACCACTTACTTTTATTGCGTTTAATACGATGTCTGCCGCTTCCGCACAAATGAAATACCCGCCCTCCTTGTCCTCGTTGATTACGGAAGCTAAATCTTTCAGCATCTTTTCCCTGTACCTTAATTGTTGTAGTTGTGTAAATAAAACAAACCAGACCCCATCCGCGCCGGTATTTTGCAGAACCAGCTCCGCTAGTTTTAAATGGCATTCTTCGTAACTCGGCAATGTTTGACTATTGCAAAATTCAGTTACAAACCACTCCCCAAAAGGAGCAGAAACGGAGTAATCAAAATGATCTACCAAAGGAGTCATCAGATCCTCTGATAAATCGCAGATTGTTTCGACGTACCCCATCAATTTCTCGATAAACTCAACCGTTTTAAGGTTGTTTTTTTCCAATGCCTTGTTAAAACTTTTGTAATCAGTTTTTAAAACGGCAGATGAGAAAACCCCTTCTGTAATAAAAGCCGCTGTGGTGTATTCTTGTATTTTGCCCATGTTCGTACCTCGATTTTCTAAGAAAGACCATACTTGGCCGTTGATATTTAATTATCTAAACCTAAACCGGCTTTAAAATCACGGTATTTAACCCCTTTGAGTTTACAATACCGTTTCAACAGTCGTTCGCTTCCACGAGCATCTCTAGCTCTTAATTGAGCTATATAAAATTTATATATCGGTTCTTCTAATAATTTGTTTTTCATAATATTTACTCCAAATAAAGCCATCCCTGGCCGTGATAAATTATCGATTACAATCTGGGCAGATTTGACTGCCCGACGTGTCATTAAAACTTGATCCACAAACATCACAGATGTCTTTAAAGCCGATATCCCCTTCTAAAATATAATTTGTTTTGTCGTCTTTAAACAAACATGACTTATATTCGATAGGCATAGCAATTACATTGTAAAAGCCGTCTGATTTAAAAAACAAAAGGCCATCGACCTCAAAAATGTCGCAGTTTTTGGGGTGGAATAAACCGACAATAGAGCCTCCATTACGCGCAACGTGACTATTGCCTAAAATCTTTCTTGAGCCGTCCCAGCTTTGAAACCCAATGCAATCAGGGTATCTTACAAAATAAAAAGCATCATACCCGTTAAGATCACCTAGATAATTCTCTGAGTCTTTTTTCATTGCATCAAAAAACTCGAAAGCCTTAGACTGTAAAGCATCTATGCTTTTTTCTTTTTCCAAAAAAGCATTAACTTTACTCTCAAATTCTTGAAAATCGTCTATAGCGATGTTGCCAGATTTATCTAACGGCAAATCGCAGTATATTTCGTATCCATTTATCACTTTATCGCCGACTTTGTAATCAGTACCAATCCAATCGCCAGCGGGATAATCATCAATTTCACCAGCAATAAATTTCAAATGATTTTGTTTTGATAGGGATAAATCCCTGAATAAATCTTGTATCGTTCTCATAATTATATACTCCAATAGCGGCCATCCCTGGCCATTGATAAATTAATCTTTATAATACACCGGGTAAATTAATACCCAAAAAATAAACGCCTTCCCTGGCCATCAATAAAAATTATTTTTGCTAATACTCATAGACAAATTAACAGCCGCTAATCGTTTTTTAGCGCCGTGCAGTTCCGTGACGACATTCTTGCCCATTTTACCGCCCGAGCATAACAAGCAATCGCGACACTGTACGCCGTGTGTGAGATTAGGGCAGACAACCGTACCTTTTGGCACGTTAGTGTCACCGTCAACCGCTAAAAAATATCGAATGTTAGCTTTTTCTAAAAACCGAGCATCATCAGTATTGTTAGCCGATGCCATACAATATTTTAAAAATCGAGCATCGAACCAGGGTTGATCCCATTGATGAGTGTAACCCGTGTGCCCATTTGCCCGGGAGATCAGTGCTTGAATTATGGCGTAGGGGACAAAAGCAGGGTCTCCGTAAGCACCAAGTCTTACCTCCCTAGACGCAGCGATTAGCGATATACGCGCCAGGTCAGCGCTTATATCGACATAAACGCCGCGTAAAAAAGCGGCGTAAACCTGAGTAGGTGCTCGCCATGTCAGCTCGTAACAACCGCCTCCCGATTTTAGTGGGCAATCGCCGCAAATAGAGCCGTCTGATCCTTCCAAGATTGCATCGTGTGGCGCGATATCCTGGCGCAAAATCCACACCTGCACCATGTTGCCAGTTTTTTCGTTCGCTGATTGCATCGTGGCAATCGCAACAAGTGGGGCGCCGTCATACAAAGACGGCCCTTGCCATATAATAAATCCGGCCTCTTTTAGAACCGGCAGCTTTTTTTTGGCTGCCTTTTTCAAATCTTTTAATCTCATGATAATAACCTCTTTTTATATGGCCATCCGTAGCCATTAATTGTTATTTTATTAGCAATGCTAATCTATACGAGCGCAGTAATCGCCCAGGCTGATAGAATACACACCGTAAAAAAACGGCAACGACAGCATAAAAGCGTCTAAGTTATCACTGTCACGCGCCGCAAAAAGCGCACTCAGTCGATTGTGCTCTGAGCAATAGCACAAAGCTAAGGCCCACTCCGGTGACATATCGGCGCCGAATGTTGCACTCATGTCTGATGTCAAGTTATGGACTATCATACTAAACCCCCGTTTACAGTAAATAAATAGTCATTATCTTTAAAAAACTCAGCTAAAAACTCGTCAGACGTGTAGTAATAGTAATCTGATTCAACGGCACTAAAAAAATTATAAAAACAATCATTTAATATTTGTAATAAATCAGTAGGATAAGGATTATTAATAAAATCTAGTATCGGCTTTAATAAGGGGTAATCTGTACCGTACCCGGTCAAACTGTACTCTGTGCTATCCTTATCAACTAAAACTTTGCTATCTCTATAAACTGAGTAATGACCATCTTTATAAAAGCGCATTTTTTGGGGCTTTAAAAAACTCAAGTTATTAAGCAAGTATGTTCTAAGTCTGGCAGGCGATAAATCCCCGTAATAAACGGCTTCAGGAAGTGCATCGTCCAAACAAATGGAAACTCTAGAACGGTTGCGGCAGGAATAGTCTATATCCCAGCTTTTTACAGAGGCTATCGGTTTGATCCCATCAATAAAAGTTTTAAAGGATTCTATGTGATCCCAAAAATGGCAATCTAAGTCGCTACTGAATCGAACCCGCACCACGTCTTTTGCTTCATCTGATAATTCAGCAAAATCGAATGCTTCTATTGTTTTTGTTATTACTTTCATGATTAGTTACTCCAAAATTAGGGCCGTCCGTGGCCAATAAATAAAAAATTAGCTTTGCTAATAATCAAGAACGCAGTAAGCCGTGCTCAGCAAAACTATATGACTCTTGACCAATGATTATGTGATCCAGCGTTGTCACCCCAACCATTTCTAACGCGGCCTTTAGTTTATCTGTGATAACCCGGTCGGCCTGACTTGGGTCGCAAATGCCCGAGGGATGATTGTGCGCGAAAATAACAGACGCGGCATTGTGATATAATGCGCGTTTGATAACTTCCCTGGGGTAAACGCTGGCAGCGTCAATAGTGCCAGTAAAAAGAGTTTCCCGCGCGATTAGCTCGTGCTGACTCGTGAGAAAAAGAGCAACAAACTGCTCTGATTCTTCTAATCTGAGATTTAGCTGTAAATAGTCTTTTACAATTTGGGGATTTGTAAAAAACAGAGCCGAATATGAAGCTTTCGACTCCAGGATTTTAAGAGCTTTTTTAACGGCCCTTTTTTCGCTATCGGTTAAATCAATCATGGCAGACTCCAAAGTTAAAGCCATCCGTGGCTGTCAATAAAAAATTAGCTTTGCTAATGCTTAAAACCACAGATTAGCAACATACCCGCGATATTTGCGGATATTAGATGAGTTTTTGGAAAAAGAGTAGACGATTGTCGGCTCTTTTTTAAAGTGCTTACGATAAGCGCTTACAAAAAGGCCTAAATCTCTATCTTCTTCCAAGTAGACAAAAACCCCTTTGCTACATCCGCGCATGTACGAACATGCGCTTATTTCTTCATGCAGCGATAACTCGTGAATGAGCACTAACGGTACTTTCAACCAACCGTGCCCTGGGTCGATGAAATATTTAAATTTTTTCATAGTCTGACTCCTGATTTCGCGCCGTCCCTGGCGCAAGTTAAAGTGATTTATTAAGTAGAGTTTCTTAAACCTAGATTTCTTCTGAATCTGAGTAAAAATATACGCGCAATTATTAGCAAAGTCAATAAAAAAATGAACGATCCGTACACTTTTGCGTCAAAAGTGGACAAAAAAGTGGACAAACATAAGCCTAATTATGAAGTAGTTAACGTAAGTTATTAAAAAACAAGGACAAAAAAATTGAACAAAATGCGCAAAAGTGAATTAGCAGAGCTAATGATTAGCGATTTATCTATACCGCAGTCGGCAATCGCTGCCCTTCAAGCACTCAAAATAAGCAGCCTTTTGGACGTGATCACGAACGAACAGGAAGTCTGTGACGAGCTATCTATGACCGACCTGGAAAATCTAAAGCATGAACTTAGTCGGTTCGGATTGGTAGCAGCTTTTGGTGATTACAACAGGCTGATTAAGCGATAATCAGATAAATATCAAGGAGTTAAAGATATTATGGCATACGATATAGACCAGTGGCAGCGGATAAAAGCGTATTATGAGGCGGGTTTATCACTGTTAGAAATCCTAAATAAACCGGAGGTGACAATTGAACAGCGTTCAACTATCCATGCGAGAGCTAAACGCGAAGGTTGGATCAAAGGAAAAAGTGCACAGCTAATGCAAGACGAAATTGAGATAAAACCTAAGCTAGAGCGCATCAATGCTTATAAAAAAATGATGTCAAAACCGGAATTTGAAGTCTGGTGTACACTTTTGAAGGAAAAAATGGACGCTGTCCAGTTCCTGGATGCCTGTGCCCTGGAAAACACCCGTCAGGCAATGGAGCTGCCATGTGAAAGTCAGCACGAAATAAAAGCAAGAGCCGATACGATCAGTAAAAGTAAAGATACCATTATCGGCAAATCCCCGGAAACGTCCGTCCAGGTTAACAACAACAACCAGCCGCAAAAAATTGTCTATGAGGTAATCGACAGCAGCGCCACCAACAAGTAAACGCCCTCCCCTCCCCTTTTTCACCCAGGTTTGACCGGCATCCGTTGCCGGTCGATTCTTACCTTTTCACAAATAATTTTCCTAACATATTTCTAAAATAAAACAGCATACGAAAAAGTAGTTTTAAATCAAATACTTATAAGCTATGCGCATAACAACAATTATGTTAAAAACCAGTATTGACGCGGGTTGTAGAGGTTTAGACATAACTTATATGTTAGTCAAACTCAGCGGCTTTTTAAAAAAAAGATTGACATCAAACCAAATAACATGCTTGAGATTCACCCGCTACCGGCCTGGGCTTCATCGGCCACCGGCCACCGTGCCACCGGCCTGGGCTTCATCGGTTACCCGCCACCGTGCCACCCGCTACCCGCTACCGGCCACCGGCTACCGGCCTGGGCTTCATCGGTTACCCGCCACCGTGCCACCCGCTACCCGCTACCGGCCACCGGCTACCGGCTACCGTGCCGCCCGCTACCGGCTACCGTGCCGCCCGCTACCGGCCACCGTGCCGCCCGCTACCCGCTACCCGCCACCGGCCACCGTGCCATGTGTGTACGCCCGCGAGTGAAAAGCGAGGGGGAGGGATATGCCCACGCAAAGCCGGGTTAGTGAATCTATATATGTAAAAAGATTGTTATAGGCATTTTTCACCCCTCACCCTAACATGCAATGAAAAAGCATCCCATGTAGGAGTGACGCGTAAAAGCATCCCATGTAGGAGTGACGCGTAAAAGCATCCCATGTAGGAGTGACGTGTGCTTTTCTCTGCCCTACCCTACATTAAAAAGTTTTTACGAAGTTTTGAAATACTTTGTCACTTCGTCACTTTGTCACGCTGCTTAGGATAACTGCTGATGACTTCCATTGCCTTTGCTTATAAGATATAATCTTTGCTAATTTTTTTAAATTTCAGGTGGGGGGGTAGCCCGAAATGAAGTGCAAATCCTATAAACCGACACCCCCATTTTTATTTTTGCATAATTTTTAATGGCCACTCAGTCTGATGTAAATAAAGTACAACTCACGCGCCCACAGCACACCTTCATCTTCACAGACAGCAAACATCCTGGGATGGTAGGTGGCTTGGGGTGTATGCGAGACAGCACCCCAGTTATAACCGCTAACGGTGTAAAAGCTATCGCCGATCTAACGCATAGAGACAGAGTGTTATCGTGGAGTCCTATCGACAAAAGCTTCTGTTATCAACCGACAACAGGAGGGTTCCCGAAGGACACAGCGAGACTGTACAGAGTGGTGACAGTAGCTGGAGAGTTCTACGCGGCAGGGCATCATAGGGTGTTGCTGCATGATCAAACCTACGCCCGTGTTGCCGACTTGCGCATAGGGACACACTTAACTTTGTACAATATGGGGGTAGTTAGAAACACGGGCGTCATCAGCATAGAAAAACTAAAAAAGCAAGAGTGGTACTTCGACCAGCATGTTTATGGCACAAACAACTACGTTACACTCGATGGAACGATACACCACAACAGCGGCAAGAGCCAGGCCGGTACGTTCAGAACGGCCCACCTTATGAGCCAAGACCCGGGCATCAACTGCGCGTATTACTTCCCAACCTATGACCTGATCAACATGAGGGGTATACCTGGTATGGTAAAAGACCTCAACTGCTTGGGGCTTACGAACTACACCATTAACAAATCGGATTTCACGATCAAAGTGGAAGGCTTTGGGAACATATACTTTCGATCCTATGACCGACCCGAGAGGATTGTTGCCTACGAGGTTGCACATTCCGTCGTGGATGAGTTAGACACTCTGCCGCGAGATAAGGCTGAATATGTGTGGCGTAAAGTGGTAGAGCGAAACCGGCAGGCGTGTAGCCATCCAGCGGGAAACACAGTAGCTGTAGTAACAACACCTGACCAGGGGACGATGGGGTTTGTCTATGAGAAATGGGGCAAACCAGATCGACAAGACGGGTACGAACTGATTAAGGCCAGTACGCGATCCAACCCGTTTATACCGGATGACTACGCCGACAGCATCTTAAAGAACTATAACGAAGAACTGAGAGAGCTTTACCTGGATGGGGAGTTCATATCCTTAGCGCAACGAACAGTCTTTGAGAAGAAGTCACTGGAAAAGGCTATGTTGGAGTGCTTTAGCCCTCGTAAAAGAATGGCGTTTGAGACCGGCCTTTCTCGCTTTACCGAGCGACCCGACGGCGAGCTATTGGTATGGGATGACCCTAAACCGGGAACGCGCTATGTTATTGGAGCTGACGTGTCGGAGGGATTGAGCGACGGGGACTACTCGTGTGCTGACGTATTGTCACTACCTTATGGCGAACAAGTTGCTCATTGGCATGGGAAAATCGCGCCAGACCTTTACGCCAAACTGCTCAAACAACTTGGGGAACGCTACAACAACGCCCTTGTTGGAGTAGAAGCAAACAATCACGGGATGACAGTCAACATCTTGTTGAGAGATTACGGGTACTCGAACATCTACGTCCAGAAAGCGATAGACGACAGAGGCAGCTCCGACAAAGAGACCAGGCGGCTGGGGTGGCTGACAACCTCGAAGTCAAAGCCTTATATCATTGACCAGTTAGCGGCAGAGCTTAGAGAGCAGACGCATGGCATCGTTAATGAGAAAACGGTTATTGAGATGCAGACCTACATTGTGCAGGATAACGGAAGTTATAACGCACAGGCAGGCTGCCATGACGATAGAGTGATGGCTAGGGCCATTGCCGGGGAGATGCTCAGATCGTCACCGTCGTACAGAGGTAAGACTAAGCGAGATGACAAGTGGTGATGTGGGTTGGTTGAGAAGATAAGGTAAGTAGTTGATTTAAAACCAGAATCCAAATCTGGATTTAGCGATTCTAATAAGGCTTCAATGTCTCTTATGACGTGAAAATGTTTTTTACCAGTCAACTCCGCAATCTCTTTGCTTGACATGGATTGGACTTCTGCTGCGTTTAATGTGGTTAAATCTTTCATTAAATTCACCGAAAAAAATAAGTGATAAAAGAAAAGCGCCACAACTATTGGAGGTAATATGGCGCGGACTCAATCTACCGTATAAGCTTATCGGATGGGGGTTATTCAATATATTGGCCCCTCTCGACCGCACCATATTTAAAGGAAACTGATATGGGAAAGTGTTAATAAGCTATGGCAGATGGGAAATATTCTACCACAAAATATTAGCAACACTGATGAAATTCTACACGAAACCGCCCTCCCCCGTCAATTAAAATTGCAAATGCTTATAAAATACTTGAAAAAGCGTATAATATGTGTTAGAAATAAGTGACAATAATAGATTTCTCTGCGGGGCGGCAACATGGTGATGTATTCAGACGGGTTTGGGGTTAATGACGAGCGTAACACAAACACTACGCTAAAAAGAAATAGACCTGGAAACTTGCAAAAACTCAACGCATCAAGCGTGGTCGGAAACAACTCCGCAGGCATAAGCAACGCGATTAAAGGTGTCGGAACCTCTATAAGGGATGGAGTTTCTGGCATAGGAGGCTATATGAAAGATGCGGCGGATGGCGTTGACAAGATGTTTACCTTATCTCCAGAGAAGAGAGCGGAAGTAGATGCAAACATTGCTAAAGCGAGAGAGACCAGGAATAAGATGTTCGACTTATCTCCAGATGATAGAGCAAGAGTAGAAGCGAACAGTGCAAGAGCGAGAGAGAACTTCGCTAATGACTATAAGAGCGTAAGCGACTTCGTGCAAGGGATACCCGAAGGCGTTGTTGAGTTTGCAAAAGATCGATGGAGACCGGTACTGGAAGACATTAACAAAAGAGGTTTAGTCGCGTTAAATCCAGTTAATTTAGGCATTCAGGCGTTAAGGCAAATAGACAGTGACGCTGGAAAGTTTGAGAAAGCAACCGCAGACTCTTATGGGAGATTAGGATCGCTAGTAAACCAGCGCGTAAAAGATGCAGCCGGTAGCACTTTAGGTCTGTCTGCAAGCAGCTCGTCACCCGCAGCGATAGACGGAATGACAGGTGCGGCAACAACAACCAAACCAAGTCAAACTCAACAAGGCCAAAACACAGCCAATACCCAAGAACAGGAAGCTAAACTCAGCCCAGGCGCTTTAAAACAGAGAGAGCTGAACCAGAAAGCACAACAGGAGTGGTTGGACATAGTTGAGAAACGGCAGGCAGCTAAGAGAGCGGAACTGGCCAGAGCAAACGAAGAAATAAAATCAGCAAGAGGGGAAAAATTGCCTACCGGAGGTGTTTACTATGGAACAACACCGGATGGCATGAACATAAAGCGTGAGGGCAACAGCTACAGCCAGACCTCCTATACCCCGGCAGACCCTAGAGCTAGATTTATAGTAGGTGACAGGCAGCCTGTTGTGACTGAGGACGAACTACTCAATAACATGGCCATTCAGCTTAGAAACTGGAGGGACACGCCGAGCTACCCTTTACAGGGTGAGACAGAGCAAGCCTATTTGGTTAGATTGAACAAAGACGCGGCCCGTAAGCAACAACTAGCCAACCAATACAACAACCTGCAAAGCCAGCGCAATAACCGCTACCAAACGGACATGAACTACAAAGGCGGTATCGAACAGGCAGGAATCAACCAGACAGGTCAAACGGATCGCAACAACGCAACCAACTTCGTCACCATGCGTGGACAAGACTTGGTTTCAGAAAGTGCGGATAAAGCCAGAGCCATGCAAGAAAGGATGTTGCAGTACAAAGCCCAGCAGCAAGCCGCGAAAAAGAACGCAAGGAAATGGAAACCGAGTAAAGACTCTAATGGCAACCCTGTTATGCGCGATCAGAACAACCCTGGATTGACCATCGATCTGAACGCCTATGAGAACGAGGTAGCAAGATTGCGAGGAATACTTGGTGACAATGCCATTACCGAAGAAGAAAGAAAGGTGACAGCGGCGAATCTTAACCAACTGTTGAACCTGTTCTCAACAGAAGATTACTTATCAGAAGATTACGGAGATTCTGAAAGTGATTACGACTTCGGGTTATACGATCAAGAAACCATCCAGTAATAAAAGTATAGCGACTCGCTCTTATCTTAATACCTAATCTCACAGAGACAACGCACTATGGCTAATTATAACGACTACGCAGCTTACGACAACGAAGACGAAGAGGAAGGCTCCTATGGTCTGAACGATAGCGTTTTGTCGCAGATGCAAGGGTATCAGTTCCCTAATCAGGGCACTCCTGGTAGAGAGTACGACATACTTAACCAAGCAAAACAGTTCTCTGATAACTATGAGAAGAAGTATTACAAAGATGCGATAACAGGACAAGAAAAGAACGCAGAGCATAGGTATCTGAACGACTTCTTCAACGCAGTTGGAGAAAGAACATTACAGCTTCCGGGAGTAATAGCCGGTATGGCCGACATACCCGCCGGTATTGTTGGTTTTGACAGACCGTTCGGCAAAATGGCTGATGCGGTTGGTGAGGCTACAGGATACACAAAATGGGCTAAAGAAGCCCCCGTGTACTCCCCAGGCTTGCAAAAAGACAAGCAAGAGATAGAGAAAGCGTGGGAGCAGTATGACGCCGGAGAAGCGAGTACGTTAGACCTTGTAGGCAAGTACCTACAAAACCCTACTGTAGTAACGGATATAGGCGCTAAAACAATACCTGACTTGATGTTGATGGGAGGGTTGGGTGCTGTACCAAGAGTAGGAGCAGCCGCCGCAGAAGGTGCGGTAATGGCTGGCAGCGCTATGGATAGCATGGGTGAAAGCGTAGAAGACCCCAGACTGAGAGCGGCTACCGCAGCAGGGATAGGCTTACTTGGTGCAGGCGTGACTAAAGCCAGTAAAGCGTTGGCTGACAAAGCTGGCGTGATAGACCCTGACACATTAGTGACCAGAGGGTATGCGGCGACTCGCAAAGAAGCAGAGGCGATGCTTAACAACAGCAGAGGTATCGGTACGCGATTAGCGATAGGCGGAGGGATAGAGGCAGGAGAAGAACTGGCTCAGTCAACCGAAGAAACTATTCTGCAAAACTTAGCAGAGGGGAAACCCTGGGATGAAAATCTAAGACGAAACCAAGTAGAAGGCGCAATCGGCGGAGGATTACTGGGTTCTATTATGAACGCACCAGGGCCGATAAGAGGACAAGCACTGCCAGGTCAAGAAGACACGTTGCGAGATACTCCTGACGAACCGTCAGGTAATGTTGGCAGCGAAACGCCGTCAGATGGGCCTGTGCTAGACCCTAACGCTGGGCCGATGCAAAGAGCGGCCAGCAAGTCAGCGGAAGTTGCAAATAAAGTAGAAGGACTCCCTAATTTACCCGGCGATGAGGTATTGAACTTCAGAGATGGCTCGACAGCAACACGGGCTGAGATGGAGGCATATCTTACTGAGCAAGGAATGTCGCCAGAGCAGATAGACGCCTATATTAGAAGCAGAGCGGAAGGCGATCAGATAAGCGGGGAAGCACCAGGCATTGACTCATTTATCAATGCGGATGATGCCATAAGAACTCAACAGCAAAACAATATAAAGAACTTTGCTAATCTTTCGCGCATAACAGGAGATCAGGAAGGTTTCGGATTAGGACTCCAACCTACAGCGCAGCAAGAGATTGCCGCTGAAGAGCCTCAGCTAGACCTAATATTCAACAGAGCAGCGCAGGCACTTACAAGCCTAGAGAACATCGTAGCCGCTAACCCGGAACTGAGTGAAGATATCTACGGGCAAGGCGGATGGGCAGATGAATTAGAGTATTACAAGGAGGCCATTGCTAAGTCAGACGGTGACGTACAAGCGGCTCACATAAACGACTTGACGATAACTCTGGACGCACTGGATAGAGCCTTTGAAAGTAACACAGTAGTAGCGAATGAGCAGACAAAAACGCAAAGCCAAGAAGCGCCAACTGGAGCGCAACAGACAGAAACAACCCAACAGGTAACGAATGACCAACAGAATACTCAACAACAGCCTGCGGATGCAGTTGCGGCTGATGAACAGGAACTGGCTGATAGACAAAGTGACGCAGTACCTACTGATCAAACTCTACCAGATGTAGCTCAACAGGAAGTAGCTACCGGCACGACAGAACCTACTTCGGACACCGTAGTACCTAATACGCAGCCAACAGCTACTGAAACGGATACAGTAGTGTCTACAGCCGATCAAACACCAACAACGCAGCAGGTCGCAGAGCAACCACAAGAGACAGAAGCAAGTAAAAAGGAACAGATAGCGAATTTAAGGAAACGTGCGACAGAGCTAAGGAAAGAGGCAGCAGCGTACAATAAAGAGAAAGGAGGGTTTGCTACAAAAAATAAGGGTAAGAACCTTTTTGGAACAGGTGCACCACGATACATAGCTGCATCCAACCCTGCGCAAGAGAATAAAATATCTGCGGAGCATACGAGGCTATTAAGCGAAGCGAAAAGGTTGGCAGAAGAAGCCAACAAAATAGAAGCAACTCTGCCTAAAAAAGCTAAGAAAGCTAAAATACCGTTGGTTAACTATAAGATACATACAACAGCCCCGTCATTTGGTATGACTAGAAACGACGGAAATGTATCGACGTATGATATATCCAATATAAACGCTGCATCACTAGACCTTTTAGGGTATAAAAGAGTTTATTTCAAACCTGGCCCTGTGCAGGAGGTATATGCTGAGACTAAAGACGGTGTGGCCGAGCATCTTTTCGACGGGGATACAAAAGACGTAAAATCTTTCTTAAATGAGAAGATAAAGCAAGCATGGAAAAGTAGAACTAATGAAAACACCCAACCAGTAGCTAAAGCAGGTAAGACTACCGAGACTAATGCTGTAGAGCAAGTAAGTACGTCTACGCCAGGAGCAACACAAAACGCTCTACCTACCCAGAACAACTACCTGGCAGAGAAAGGCTTTACTGAGGCAGAGATTGCTGAACTTGAAAATGCCAGAAAGACCACTAAGAACCTGAACAGTTACGCCAGAGGCCGGTTTCAAGAGAGAGCGGTCGGAGTTGATTTTGAAAAAGGATGGGATACTAATGAAAACACCCAACCAGTTACGCCACAGAACGCGCAAGGAGATAGCCAAGCGCAACAGCAAACGGACACACTTGGGAATAACACCGAGCAGCAAGGCGGACTTGCTAATGTGGCTAAGACACCTGAGAAAGCGGTAGAACAACCCTGGACTGATAATAAAGAAGACACAGATAGATGGTTTGGTAGCCGTGTAGAAATTGCACCGCAGTATAAAAACGAAAGCGCAGAATACGGTGAGGTTAGACAAGTATTAAAAGGGATGTCCGGCCCAATTATCGAGGTAAAAATAGATGGCACAGACTCAACTTTCAGATACAGACCAGATCAGCTTAAAGTAGTATCGATAGTTGATAACGGTCAGGTTATAGCCCAAGAACAAGTCGCTCCAGCAGAAGAAAAAGCATCTCAGAAAAAAGGTAAAGCGCCTAATAAAAAGAATCCAGTAGAATTACTCACAAGGATACGCAATCTTGGCGGAGTTAACAGAGATGAGTTAATAGCTAATGGAATAGAGACAAAAACCGCAAAAGGAACAAACGCTCTTGATAGCAGATTAGCAAATAAAAACGGGAGAAAACTAGACGATCTAGCGCAGAAGCTTCAAGAAGAGGGCTACCTTCCGCAGGATAGACCGTATGACCCTAATGAGCTTTTTGATCTGATTGTTCAATCTTTTAATAAGCAAGGCGAAACGTACAGCTTAAACGACGATTCAAACGCAGAAGCTATTGTAAATAAGCTTGAGAAAGATAGAAGAGAATACGATGAAGCACAGCAAGAAGACCTTCTGTCTAGCTACAGCAAAGAAGATATAGAGGCTAAACAGCAACGGATAAAGGACGCCAATGCGAAAGAAGCGGCTGAAAAGAAAGCAAGAGATCAGAAATACGACTCAGATCAATCCTTAAACACGGTTGTCGATGAGATGTTAGGTAAAGGCGTGACAGCCGACCTACCTGGGGCCGAGTTAAATGTAATCAGAAAAGCGCAAGATAATACTACTGAAGCAGAAACTACAGGTAATGAAAAACTATCTGAGCAAGAGTTAGGAGACCTGTTCGACAACATTTTCGCTGAAGAAACAAGTAAGCGCCAACCAAAGCAGACTCAACCGCAAGAAGTAGAAACTAAACAAGGCCAACCGCAAAAGACAAGGACAGCGACAGAATCGGCAAAAAGCGCGGCGGCCAATACAGTCAAAGGACTGGATAACGCTATAAACGGGCTAGGCGCTTTGTTTGGAGGAAGAGGCACTCTGCGTTCAGGCTTAACTTTTGATGAAGATACTTACGAACAAGCAAAACCGTACTTTATAGAAGCGGTTAAGAATTTAAAAAACGCTGGCAATGACATAAAAGACGTTATGCGAGCCATCGTAAAAATGGTACTGGATCGTTTTGGCCCAGATGTAACCAATAACATGAAGCCTTATGTTGTTCGGTTTGTTAATGATTACCAAGAAGGAAAAATAAATGTATCAAATACCGACGACAATCTGGAATCAGATAGCGCAAACACAAACGCTCAAGACAGCGGAAATGAAAAAACTGTTTCTGATGAACGCACAGCAGATGGAACAGGCACTGGATCGACAAGCAGAGGCACTGAAGGCACAGAAGATGGAGCCGGAGGTAATAGTAGCAGCCCAATTAACCCTGCCGCTACTGGTAGAAAACGAAGCAATAAGCCGGTACATTCAACAGAGCAGCCAACAATTTCTTCGGAACTCCCTCCCGGAGTTACTGACAGTGAGCGAGGCGGTAATGATAGCAACGCAGGAATACAAGCTGGACTTAAAGCAAGCGATGCAATTAAAGCGTTGGCTCAACCAGGAGACAAGAAGGCTACTACCTCCAAAGTAAAAACGGCTGATGCGGAAAATATTGCCGCAACGCTACCTGTACTGGATTCAGGACAGAAGTCTGATGTGTTGTTTGCCGAAAAGCGGCTTGCAGAACATAAAGGCGTCATGTTTACAAACGGAACAGGGACGGGAAAAACCTTTACCGCATTAGGCATAGTCAAACGAGCTGTCCTGCAAGGTAAAGAGAACATCATCATTGTTGTTCCTTCGCAAGCAATAGCAAACCAGTGGACTAAAGCAGCCTCAAAATTCTTCGATTTAAACATAAAGGTGCTGCCTGACACCCGTTCAGCAGGAAAAGGGGTCGTCATAACCACCTACGCCAACTTTGGAGAAAACAACGCATTAGTTGGCCGCGATTGGGACATGGTTGTGCATGACGAGTCTCACAAGCTGATGTCAAACGAGGCTGGCGATGTAACCAAATCGTTAGAAGCGTTAAGAGGAATAACCTATCATCGTGACGGATTTTACCCCTGGTTTAACAGAAAAAATGCTGACATAGTAAAAGAACTTAAAGATTCTAAATTTACCTACAGCGACGACATGATGGATCAAATGTTAGACGCGCTTCGTAAAAGAGAATCAGATGCAAGAGATGCTTATAACAAAGCCTTAGAAGAAGCTAAAGTTGAGTACGAAAAACTATCTTCAGAAAAAGACCCTAAAGTCGTTTTCTTATCAGCGACCCCATTCCCTTACACTAAGGACGTAGACTATGCTGAAGGATACCTGTTCGACTACGGAACAGGAGAGAACGGCAGCGCTTACAATTCAGGAGATAGCAGAGACCGGTTCTTTATACAGAACTTTGGTTTCCGTATGCGCTATAACAAGCTAACGCAGCCAGAGGCTAAAGTAGATACGGGAGTCATGGCGAGAGAGTTCAACTCCATGCTTCGTAAAACAGGAGCGTTGTCGTTTCGCGGACTTGATGTTGACTATGATTACGACCGTAAATTTCTTTTAGTAGACTCAGCTATCGGCCAGCGAATTGACCAAGCATTAGAGTGGATCAGAGAAAAACAATTTAGGGCGTTATCAGATAAGCTGGAAGGACAGTTTGACTTCTTAGAGCGTCGATATTTATTAGAAGCTATTAAAGCCAATGAAGTTATTAAAGTAGCTAAAGACCACATGGCTAAAGGTCGTAAAGTTATTATATTTCATGACTATAAAAAGGGCGGATCAACTAACCCGTTCATCTTTTTCCCGGAAGAAGGAAACACCGAGTTAAACGATCAGATAGCGGAATTTGAGCAAGAGTTTTCTGACATAATCAATAGTTTTGCCAGATTAAGCTCACCTATCGATGCTTTGAAAAAAGCGTTCGGTAACGACGTAATGATCTATAACGGAAGTGTTAGCGACAAAGATAGAATAGATATTCAAGATCAATTTAACAAAGATGATTCAGGAAAAAACCTGGTATTGGTGCAGTCAGCCAGTGCGAAAGAAGGCGTATCTTTCCACGATACAACAGGCAAGCACCAAAGGGTTTTGATCAACATCGGCCTCCCTACGCAACCTGCTACCGCTATACAACAAGAAGGAAGAATTTACCGGGTAGGACAAGCGTCAGATGCCATGTTTCGGTACATGAACACAGGGACAAACTGGGAGCGATGGGCTTTCGCCAACACAATAGCACACAGAGCGTCTAACGCAGAAAACCTGGCTGTAGGAGAAGGCGCAAGAGCGCTAAAAGATGCGTTTATCAATGCTTTCCAAGAAAGTGACACCTACCCTGCCGGGCATGAAGGCGAAGGTAAAGGCGGAAAAGAGTCTGACAAATCGCTGATCGACTCCATAACAGAGTTTGATCGAGCTAAAACGCTGTACTATGGGCAGGGAAAAAGAACGTCACGCAATAAATCGGCTGAAGGGACAGACTACTTTGCGACACCTGAACCCGTCGGATACATCATGGCTAAAATAGCTGATGCCAGACCGGGAGAGTCTATGCTTGAGCCAAGTGCGGGTCACGGGGCCATAGCACGCTGGTTTAGAGAAGATGCAAAAAGGACAGCGATTGAGCCAAGCGGAGAGTTAAGCTCACGATTAGCTTTGAATTTTGACAGCGAAGTTAAGCGCCAAACTTTTGAAGAATTAAACATCATCAATAAGTACGACGCTATTGTCATGAACCCACCGTTTGGTGTAGGCGGTAAAACAGCTATCGAGCATTTAGACAAAGCGTTCAAGCACTTGCGTATGAACGGTCGCATTGTGGCATTAATTCCAGAAGGCCCGGCAGCCGATAAGCGTTTTAACCAATGGATGTACGACAATAAGGACACAGAAGAAGCCCAGTTGATAGCCAATATCAGCCTGCCTACTGTGACATTTGAACGCGCCGGGACTAAAGTTAAGACACGCATTGTTGTGGTTGACAAAATGGCTCCAGAAGATGCGCAATCTATTCAAGTGCAAGAAAGAGATTATTCTGGCGAAACAGACATAAACAAACTGTTTGATCGGATAGAAAATATCAGCGTTAACCCTCGTATTATAAAAGAAGCTGATATTAGAGAAAAAATAGAAGAGCTGTTTGAGTCAATCGACACCAAGCATACAAAAACAAAAAAAGACCTATTTACAGTTAAGCCTAAAAAATTCTTAGGCGATAGCTATAAAGATGTTAGTAAGATAGTTAAGGAGAATAACGGGTACTACTCAAAGTTCACTAAAAGTTTTGTATTTGAAAAAGCAGAAGACAGAGAAAGCTTTTATGAAGCACTAGGTCAAAGTGACTTTTTCAACCCTAATGCGGCTGAGAATACAGATTCTGAGATCAAGTTCTCAGTAGCCGATGACGAAAACAGCGATAATATACCCAACTACGGAATCGAGATAAACGAAGAGGAGATCGACAATGAAACATACCTCGCCTATTTTCAAACTCGGAGACCTGGTGATCAGGGACGCGAGACTGATGGGGGAACAACCGGAGCCAGATCAGGCAACGAAGGACAGGGTAAGAGACCTGACAAGGCAGATAATGCGCGACCAGTGGAGCCAACCTACGGACGATTCACCGAAGCAGAAGTCTTCAAGCTAAAGGGCAAACAGCATAAGCTGTTCCATTACTCTAATGGAATACATAGTGAAGCGTCCGATAAGTATTTAGGTAACAATACCTCGACTAACGCCGCGTGGTTAGGTCATTACATGACGTTTGAGGATTGGGGTGGATCAGATAAATACGGATACAACAGACACACAGCTTACGCTAAAGCACTTAAACTGTACAACCTTTCTATTGACCAGTTTGATGCTCTGTCCAGAAAACCTTTAGAGCAAATAAAGCAAGTAAGAAAAGAGCTTATCAAGCGCGGCTATGACGCTATCAACCTTGTAGGTCAAGAGCAAATTGTTGTTCTTGAGGCTAAAAATGTTGATATTGTCAGTAACCCGGAAACGGAGTTAAACGACAGCACAGGGTTTGAAGATTTAGACTATAAGTTCAGTAAGTCACTGGATAAAGACATAAGGAACTTAGCGATAGTCCACAACCTGACTGCTAATAATCTTAGGAATGTTCTCAAACTAGGCGGCATACCCGTCCCTTCCTTAGCGGTAGTCAACAAAGACAACCCACTGAGCGGCTTCGGAGAAATAACACTACTGGGTAGCAAAGAACAGTTTGCACCTAATAGAGAAAACAAGTTCTTTGATGCCGACATCTATTCATCAAGATACCCGAAAATAACCTACGAGATCGACCAAAAAGCGTTTGAAGGTCTGCAAAAAGACATAGCTAAAGCCGAAGCAGAGTCTGGAATCTCTGCAACTGCATACGAGGAAAGAATAGCAGACGACGGGCTTGCGTACTTAGAAAGCAACACGGCCTTGATGTACAACTTCCTTAAAGAGAAAGGAATTGTTGTAGACCCAGTTATGGAGAAGCAAGAGCCTTTATACCAAAGATACGGGGCTTATGTTACCAAACAAGGGGAGCTGAAAGGCAGTTTAAAGAGCTATGAGAACAGCAAGTTAACCCTGGAAGAATTAACCAGAGATAACGGGTTCATCAAAGCGGCTATTGATGCAAAGATAGCAGAATTAGAAGCAAAACGAGCTAAAGGCGGCCTATTTAAGACTAAGGCAGAACGAATTTTAAATTTGATCAACAACGCAGAAGAAGGCAATTTGCTTAAAAGCGGGATTGTCTTAGATGCAGCAACAGCAGTAAAAGAGATTAACAACCCTGTTGGCGAAACAGATAATGTCGATGCTTTTAAAACGTCCAGAGCGATAAGAGATGCTGTAGAAAACGAGGAAGGGTTTCCAGAATGGGTCAGCCAAAAATACGGAAATTTAATTAAAAACGAAACGATTTTTAACGGATACACTCCAGGCGGAAGACGCAAGTATATCCCACATACGTTAGCCAACGTCGTTCGACTGATGAAAAAGTCGAGTGTAAAAAATAACGAGGGAAGCATTTCGACAACGGCTAGAGTCAGAGCTGCGTTAGCCAAGCAGTTCAAGAAAATAACAGACATACAGAAAGATCGGGGAAGATTAGTTACGTCTGAGGAAATGGACGGTTTTGCGGAAGCATTTACGGAGCTACATTACAAAATAGAATCAGACATAGACAATGCAATAGACGGATACTCTTCTCCTGGCAGAGACTTTATAGCGATAGCAGCAGAAAAAGGTATCGCTTATGCCGAAAGAGAGTATGAAACTACCCTACCTGATGATATTAAAACAGAACTGGCAAGGTTCTTTACTGAACTTAAAAACGCACCTACCGAGTATTTTGAGGCCAAAATCAACAGAGCTGTAACTCTTTCTGAGTTCAGTGGAGCTGTAGTACCTTCAGGCAAAGAGTACGATGCGGTTGTTGAATCCCTTAAGAAAGCAGGAATAAAAGAAGTCAGGCGTTATGATAACGGGGATATAAAATCAAGAGCAGAGGCGATCAATACGTTCTCTGACCTGTTTTTCAGCAAAAACCAACCCAAACCCATCAAAGCGCCCCACTCTGCTGGGAGCCTGCGCTCTACATTAAACAAAATATTTGGGCGTGCATGGACAGACGGTCTGTTTGCAACCGGCAAGTTTAAGCTGATCAGCAAAGATGCCGCGATGAAGATCGTCAAAGGCAGTCAGAAAGCAGAGCCTAAATACTCTAAGGAAGGACGCATTCAGGGGTTCTTTGACCCGCGTACCGACACCACTTATATCGTGCATGACAACCTGTCCCGTAACATGACTAAAAAGGACTTGGAAGGATTGATGATGCACGAAATCGGCGTTCATGCTATGAAGCTTGGCCGCAGTGATAAAGTGTTCAGAAAGATAATCGACGACTTCATTGCGTTAGGCAAGACGAACAAAGCAGTACAAGAAGCGATTAACCGGGTACCAAAAGGGACGAAAGAAGCGCATCGAAACGAAGAAGCGCTGGCCTATTACGTTGAGAAGAACCCTCAAATGCCTTTAGCGAAGCGTTTGATCGCATGGCTTAGAGTACAACTGCGTAAGCTTTCCTCGACATTACCGGCTACTCAAAAAGCGTCAATGATTAAGTGGGCAAACAGCCTGACAGCGGACGATGTTGTTTACATGGCGTCTAAAGCATTAAGAAGCGCACCTACGGCGTTGATGTTCGACGAAGTTGGATCAAATGACGCAACCATCAAAAGAGCCAGAGAAAAAGGATACGAAGGCGATAGCAAAGGTGAAGCAGAAGAATGGCTTAGAGCAATCGCTAAAGGGCTTGACATGTCTAAAGAAGCAAGAATGCAGAGAGCCAGAGACATGGGGTTTGATGTTGATAAAACGTATTACCATCTAACTAACAAGGACTTGAAAGAGTTAAAGCCAGGAGGTAAACAAACTGATTCATTCTATAAACTGAAGACATTTCTATCAGGGTCAATAGCAGCTCAAAAAGCAGGAATAGCTGGGCTGACAAGTGGCCCTGCAATATGGTTTGCAGATGACCCGAATAAAATACAAACAGGAGTAGGTGCAAATAAAGTAGGCGAATATTCCAACCCTAACATAATGCCGGTATTTCTTAAAAAAGGAAAAACCTTTGTTGTGGACGCGGTAAGAAACAAAGAGAAATTCGACAAGATTGAGGAGATGGTTAAACCAGATAAGCTCTCATTGCCGATGCCTTATAGGCAGAAGAATTTCGACGGAACTTCTACAATGGTGCGGCCTGATAAAGTAGGTTTTCCTGAAAGAATTGACTACACACAGAGAAAACGTCTGCTTAACAGCGGGTACCAGTCCATAGAGTTCACCTGGAGCGACGATCTTAGAGGGGAAGAAACAACAGAATTTATTGTTTTTGACTCTAACCAAGTGCGCTCTATACATGCAGCATTTGACCCAGACTACAAGGACAGTGGTAACTTATTGGCGAGTAAAGAGCAGAACGACATCGACAAAGCCTACTTTGACGCTCTTAATAAAGGCGACATGGAAGAAGTTCAGAGACTTGTTGACGACGCCGCAGTACAATCAGGAGCGCCTATATTCGGTGTGACAGATACAACAGGATTCAGAGTTCGTAGAAAGAAAGCGCCAAAGAAAACGGTTACCGTGTATAAAACATTTAGGATGAAGGACGGCAAACTTTACCCTATGTTTGTAGGCGCGAAAGATGAGCTACCCGTTGGGGTATGGATAGATGCAACAGAAGGTGGCTACCATTTCACAGCGGATAATGGGAGAGAGTATATACCAGCGGATACAGGAATATCTGTAGCTATACCGAATGACGACGTTCGTAGTGAGTTGTTAAGGCGCGGGTATATTAAATCACCCACCGCTAAGAGCATAAAAGTAGTTGCGTACCGACCAGGATGGCACGGAGGCGAGCTTCCGTTTTTTCCTCAAAGCGGAACTAAAGTAGTACACAAAGGTAAAAAACTACTTAAAGACGTTCCAGATAACTACCCGTACCCTAATGTCCATCTTGAAAACACAGTGTTAGCTGAAGTAGAGATGGATGCGGATTATAACTATGAGCAGGAATATAAAGACACAGCCGAGAGGAATAAAGACGGAAGCATAAATAAAACCAAGTCAGGGCTAAGATTCATTCCAGAAGGAGGCTACTATGAGTATGCGACCAATCCTCTGTTTCAAGACAGACCTGATTTAGGCAAATGGTATATCTCCGGGTCAGTAAAAATAAACAGGATTCTTACACAGAAAGAAGTTAACTCAAAGTTAGACGAACTCGAAGTTCCGCGACAGCTATGGGAAAAAGGAGATAAGCTTAATCTTGACAAATTAGGCTATGACCCTCAGTTTAACCACACAAGCTATAAGCTGACCGATCCAGTAACATACGACAATGATGGTAACATAATTCCTTTGTCAGAGCGGTTCAATCTGAAAAAGAAAGATGTTCGGTATTCATTCGCAAAACGAAACCAGATTTATATCTCAGACGCCCAATGGCGTAAAGAGATAAGCAACCTGTACTACAACAATGACGACAAAACAAGAGGCATTGTTGTCAGTATGTCGCCCGATGAGTTCTTAGAACTTGCCAGTGATAGTATGGGGCAAGCCGAAGAACGAGCAGACGAATACGGCATGTTTGATGCTGAGAAGTTTACGTCAGACTGGTTGCCTACCTTAGATATAGATGCCAGTGGAAAAGTCCAAGATCATGAAGGCAGAGCAAGAGCGGTTATGGCCGAACGAGCAGGTATAAAAGAGATACCTGTTATTCTAAGACTGCCTAAAGCGGATAGAATTAGCAGCGTTGATAAAGCGCCAAAAACGCTAACCGCACAGGACTCAAATAAACGAATTAAAGTATCTAGCCCACGCTTAGTATCCTACAGCGAGAAAAACCCGTTCCCTGAGAGCCAGTATGATGGTGACGGTATTAAATATTCATTCGCAGGCGAGAAGTCAAAAGTTTATAACAAAGAAGCTTTAGCAAAAGCTAAAGCGATGGAAGCTGACGGCAAAACGCCTAGAGAGATATGGGACGAAACAGGCTTTTTCAAAGCACCGTGGGACAATAAGTGGCGCTATGAAATTGATGATGCTTCAAGCATAAAGATGGGTGTTATTGATGGAACAGAAACCAGTTATAGATCGTTAGGTAATACGATCAGCCATAAAGGATGGGAAAAACATTACCCAGACATGAAAGGAATGGAAGCTATTACCAAAGTTGACAGCGAGTCAGTGGAAAAAGGGAGCTACTCTCCTAAAGAAAAAGGCAACGACTATTACTTTGGCAGAGATGAAAGCATAGAAGTTATTGCTGACACCGAAGAAAAGTTAAGAGAACTTCTTTTGCACGAAGGGCAACACGCTATTCAACACAGAGAAGGGTTCGCTATTGGAGGAAACCCTTTTATGTTTGATGAAGAGCAACTCGCTAAAGAGAAGAGCAGACTGTATAACAGCATCAAGCAAGAGTTGATCCCTCAACTGGTGAGAGAGTATCGCGCAGAAACTGACCCTGAAATCAAAAAGCAAATAGCTCAAGCCAAGAAGGAGTTGGACAAGTACGCCATAGCAATAAGTAAAATGTCAGAAGCAGACATGCGCATGGAGAAGTACAAAATGCTTGCCGGAGAGGCAGAAGCCAGATTGGTGCAGAAGCGCATGGATATGACTCCAGAGCAAAGACGGGCCTATTTCCCTTTAGATCATCTGAGAGATATGCTTAGGGAAGAAGGTCTTGCTCCGGGCATAAACTTCGATGCGCTAGGCGTTATAATGGCACCTACTGGGCAAGATAATGCCAGTGACATCATGTTCTCGGTAGCCGACGACAATACGCCTGACCTAGAGTCAGAGCGACGTAACCGCAAGTATGAAGGCATTACTGACGCCGTTAAAAGCGCATGGCGTAATCTTTCTAAAGCGAAGCGTAAAGCCCAGTTAGCTGTATTATCGCTACGCCAGATAACTGAGATAGGTAACGATCTTTTCAAAGGCATACCTAGAGAGGTTCAAAGGGCAAAAGACAAGCTTGATGCGAAAGAGCAATCGATAATTCATAAAGCCAGTTTAATTTATGAGCGAGGGAAAAATCTGCCTAAAGCGGAACGGGATTCCTTAGCGGATATCGCGCATTTAGCGACATTCAGTCAGGTCAGCGCAGACCCAGAAGTTGAGTTTGAAGAAACCGGAAAAAATGATAAAGAAAGGTTCAGGATAACAAGTCAGCTTCGGAAGCGATTTAAAGAAGAGCTATCTGACGAGGGGCGCAAGCTGTATAGAGATATGCGTGACTTTTACAAAGAACGTGATGAAGAACGCAATAATGCTATTAAAGATCGGATAGAAGAAGATGCCAGGGCAGGTCTTTTGAGTAAAAGCATAACCGAAAAATTTATTATTACGTTTGAGGTAGAAAACCGGTTAAGCGGGGATTACTTCCCTCTTACCCGTTTCGGAGACTTTTGGTTGCACTATAAAGACTCAAGCGGTGAGCCGGTGTTCATGACGTTCGATACTAAAGAGGATGCAAGAGACGAGATTGCCAGGCTGAACCTGCAAGAAGGAGGGTATAGCTTAGGTATGAACGGAGAGCGCATCCCGGCTATGGAGGGCGTTGATCCTAGATTCATCGATAGTGTAAACAAAATCATTGATGGGGTGTCGCAAAGCGAAGAAGCAACTCAGTTAAAAGATGCGATCTACCAAAAGTTTTTAGAAACACTCCCTGCCCTATCCTCTCGTAAAAGCTACATCCATCGTAAAAACCGATTAGGTTATCAGGACGATATTTTCAGAGCGTTTGCGCATAAGTCAGTTCGTGAGGCAAGACAAAACGCTCGCCTCATACACGGTAAAACTATTCGCAGTCTGATTAGCGATATGGAAAAAGCGGCAAAAATGTCAGAGTCTATAGACAAGATGAAAGAGGCAGAACTGACGCAACAAGCCATAATGGAGCTAGAAGAGTTCGAGTGGACTGTTGAAGATATCGATAGAATGAAGGACTATGCTGAAGGCGATACGCTTAGAAAGTATCAAATTATGCGCAAGTATGCCGTCATGAAAGAAAACGCTTACGACTTTCTCGACATAGCCTCGATACTTAAAACGATTAACAAACAGATTGCTATCGCAAAACACATCAAATCCGGTGAAGATGGCGATTTTGAACATGCGGAGAACATCGTTCAGGAGTTGAAAGACTTCTACGCGAACATTATGAACTCCAATGTCCACCCTATCACCCAACTGGTTAACTCAATCGGTTTTTCTTGGTTCTTAGGCGCATCACCTGCGGCGGCGTTCATGAACTCTATGCAGGTTCCCTCGGTGTCAATCCCATATATGTCAGCAGAGTTCGGGATGGGCAGAACGACAAAGGCGTTCAAGCAAGCGTATCTTGAATTTATTAAAGGGGAGCGTAACGCCTACGGAGAGATATCTATAGAAAAATCGCTGAAGAACAGTGATGAGAAAGCGGCATTTAAAGAGTTCTTCGATTTAGGGTTATTGTCCAGAACACTAACGCATGATATGATGGGCGCAGGTGATAGAGGTGTAGAGGAATACACCGGGTTCAGAGGTGTGATGAACTCCGTTATGGGGCACATGTTCCAGTTTGCAGAACGATCTAACCGTGAAGTCACAGCGATGGCTGCTTTCAGGTTGAAACGGGATATGCTGAAGGAAAATCAGCATAAGAACAAACTGTCTGACAGGCAGATCACCCGACAAGCTATTGACTACGCTATTGAAGCAACATACGCAACGCACGGGGATTATAACTCGACGAACAGACCGAGAGCTTTTAGGGGTGATGTAGCCAGGGTGATCACGCAATTTAAGCAGTACCCGCAGATGATTACCTTCCTGTACTACAACACGATGCTTAAGGCTTTTAACTCGTATGCCGATGAGCCGTCAAACAGACCGGAATGGGTTAACGCAATACTGCCTAAGCAGAAACGCTTAAGTAAAGGCGAGATCGATATGGCGAAAGCGCAGCTACGCAATATGTTGATAGCGCAGTTTGCTTTTGCAGGAACGGCTGGAATGCCTTTAGGCATCTTCGGATTGTCTGCGCTATCTGCGGTTCTTGAGATGGGATTAGACGATGACGACGAACCTTTTGACTTAGATGCTTATCTCAGAAAGCAGTCAACTGAGTTCATAGGCGAGACTCCGACTAAGTTCTTAGTGAGAGGTTTGGGAGGCGCTTTAACGCTCTTCCAGGGCGACCTTCATTCGAGAATGTCACAGTCAGACTTGTGGATCAGGGACGACGACCCGGATGCTGAGGGTAAAGACGCCCACCTGAAATATCTGAAATACATGGCAGGCCCAGTGTTCGGAGGCGTTCTAGGCAACATTTTAGCGGGCCATGAGATGATGAAAGAGCCTCACGATTGGTCAACCTGGCGTGGCCTAGAAAAAATGGCTCCTAAGTTCATAGGCGATCCGATGAAAGGGATTCGATATGCGGCTGACGACGCTAAGACACTGAAAGGTGATTTAGTCGAGGAGATTGACGCCTTTGAAGCGTTGATAAAAGCATTAGGGCTTCAGCCTTTTGACTTAGCAGACCGGTACGCACAAAGCAACACGTTGATGACATTGCAGAGACGACTGTCAGATCGCCGTACTTATTTAAGGCAAAAAGCGGCTATTGCAAAAATAGAAGGTAACACAGAAGAATTACGCCGCATTTGGGAAGAAGAAATCAAAGAAGGTTTCAACGCTAAATGGGAAGGTTCCAGAAACGTACCTATCACAATGCAAGACATAAACGCGACGGTTAAAGCCTTAAAGAGTTCGCACAAAAACACGGATCACGGCATAAGGCTGAACGATAAGTATCAGACCTTGATAGACAAATACCGCTATTTACAATAGCCACTCATCTTAGGAATAGTATAAATGAAAGATTTAGTGCTAGAGTTAGACTTGACTCCTCCAGAAACTAAGGCGGAGATAGAGAAAGCAAAAGCGAAGAAAAGCTCCGAAGATGACCAATTAGGGGCTGAACTTTATTCAAGATGGGATAGCTGGCAGACCAGCAGACGCTTGATTGAAGAAGAATGGCTGAAAGACTTACGCGCATATAACCAGCAGAATGAATCTGATAAAGAGAAGCTGTCGAAGTTTCACAGTGACATCTATATCGGTATTACGCGAACAAAGTGCATGTCGGCCTACAGTCGTGTAGTGGACATCCTCTTCCAGTCGAAGGATAAGCATTGGGGTATTGAACCTACCCCAGTCCCTTTCGATGGAGTCGGCCAACCTAAGACGGAGGAGCTTCAACAGTACCTGGATGATATGAAGCTGCGTTCAGAGCGGATGGAGACTGAGATTGACGATCATTTAGTTGAGCTAGACTACGAGGAGCACGTTAAATCAGCAATACTTGAAGCGTGTATTTTAGGCACAGGTGTTATCAAAGGCGTGACTCCTACGGTTAAAACAGAAACAAGATGGGGCCGGTTAGAAGACGGCTCTTGGGATATCACCATAGAGGAGAAGCCTTTTCCTGTGATGTCATCCCCTTCCATCTTCGAAGTTTACCCAGACCCTTACGCGACTTGTAGTGAAGATGTTTCTGGCGTGTTTGAACGACACGTTCTTACTCGTAGCCAATTCTCGGCATTGCGAGAAGACTCCAGGTTCGACTCCAAGAAGATCAAAAGTATCTTAGATAGAACGGACAGAGGAAACCATACGCCGGTCTATCATGAGACAGAACGGCGCTCTATTGCTAACATATCAGAAACGTCAGGGGCTAACTCAGACCGGTATGATGTTCTAGAATATTGGGGAGAAGTGTCAGGCAAGCTGCTTGAGCTTTACTGCACAAGCGAAGATATCGATCCGACTGAGACATATATGGCGAATGTGTGGGTGTGCGACAGCCTGGCCTTATACGCCAGATTATCGCCTTTGAAGAAGCAGCAACTCCCCTACCACTTCTTCCCTTACTTCAAAGCGCCTTATCAGTTCTGGGGCATCGGCCCAGCTCGAATGATGCGATCCAGTCAGCAAACTCTGAACGGGTCTATTCGAGCCATGTTAGACGGCATGGCTATGGCAGCTATCCCTATGGCTGAAGTGAACGTCACGATGTTAAGGGAAGGACAAGACCCTAGACGCATTGAGCCGGGTATGATTTATTTAAGAGATAACGGAGACCCGGGAGTACCAGCGGTTCGATTCTTCCAGCCGAGCATACCGACAGGACAGCTTATGCAGATGTCTGAGATGTTCAAGCGGTATGCAGACGACGAGTCCTCCATCCCTGCTTATAGCTACGGTGACACGTCTAACGAAGCCAATAAAACGGCTAAGGGGATGTCGCTGTTGATGAGTGCCTCTACCCTGCCGATCAAAATGGTGGTCAAGAACCTGGAAGATTTTTGTATCAGACCGTTTATCCAAAGCGTATTCGATTGGTTAATGGAATGGAGCGATAAAGACGAGATCAAAGGCGACATGGATATTGTTGTGCTTGGCACCACATCGTTAATGGCAAAAGAAATTCGGTCACAGCAACTGATGCAGTTCCTGAACATTTCATCTAATCAGCTTGACGCCCCACTGGTTAATCGTCGTTACTTGTTAACGCAAATTGCTAAGTCGTTAGAAATTGACGTGAACAAAGTGCTGTTAGAGGAAGAAGAAGTACAGCTTAAAATGGAAAGTCAGGCTAAAGAATCAGCGATAGACTTAGCTAAAGCCGCCTTGTATCAAATGCAAACAGCTAGAGAGCAAGCTAATATTGATAAGATTGTCGCTGAAACAGCTAACACTAATGTTAAATCACAGTACGCAGCTACTCAGACAGCCGCGACAGCGATAATGAACCAGAACGTGTTGCCGGTATCAGACGAATTGTTGAAGAGTGCGGGGTATAAAGACTACGACGGGCCGCCGATAGCAAATAACCCGTTCCCTGAACAAGGTATGCCTCAACAATCCATGATGGGAAGCGAATCCACATTACAGGAAGGCGCCCCACCGGTGAGGCAAAACACATCTCCTGCTAACCCACCCGTTCCGCAAAGACCGGATGACGCAGGGTTGCGTGATTTTGATCAACAATTTAACCGAATGGCCAACCCTCAAATGCCTAGTTCTGCCCTTAAAGGCATAGAGACAAAAGAGAATGACGGCATCGATAACGATTTTTATGTCGATAATATAAAATTTTAAGCCACTTATGTTGAAATTTAGAATAAACTGTGGTATAAGTTTTGATAATAATATTAGCTTTACTAATTAAATGACTAAACAACAAGCCGAACAACTGTATCAGCTTTTTACGTCACCCGGATGGAAGTGCTTTTTGGAGTTTAAAGCGGCGAAGTTGGACATTCTCCACCGTCACATGGAAACCTGCAAACCTGAGAAGCTACTCTTACTACAGGGACAGGCGACCGAGATTAGAGAAGACTTTGATCTACAAAGTAAGGTTAATGATTTTATAGGGTAAATAACGGAGCGGCTTACCTTAGAAGTAAGTCTTTAGTGTAGAACTATGATGCGTTTGGAACGTGTCCTACCAGGATGATGAATGAAAGATTACGACAAAATTGATGAAGAATTAGATGATGAATTACGCGCAATGTATTCAGAGGAAGGTGCAGATGAAAAAGAAGAAATGCCCGAGCAAGGGGATTCCGAAACCGAGACCCATGAAGTAGAGGAACAGGAAGAAAGCGCGGAAGTAGTTTCCGAAGATCAAGAATATTATCAGGAAGAAAGCGACGACGAAGGAGTATCTACAGAAACCTCATCAGAGGAAATGATACCAGAGTCAAGATATAAAAATGCCGTTGTCGCAATGAACAAGGCCCAAAGGGAGCTGGCCGAAAAGCGTAAGGAAGACGCAAACAGAGATTCAGTGATAGAGCAGCTTCAATCTCAGGTTCAAGCTTTGACTCAGCAACTGGCCTCAAAAAGTGAGCAACCAGAAACTGATGCCAAACCGGATCAGAAGACTGAATCTAGCATCGATTCAGGGGAAGATTTAGAAGAAGCTTTAGAGCTTTACCCAGAAGTAATTAACCCGCTACTCAGCCGTATCAAGCTGTTAGAGGGTAAATTAAATGCGATGAGTGGTGACGTAACCGCTTCTAGGCAGACGATGGAAGACTATCGTCAGCAGAAAAGACAAGAAGCTTACTCGAACCATTGGGCGCAAATTTTAGATAGACACCCGGACACACGGGAGATCGTTCAGAGCCAAGAGTATGCCTCATGGTATGAGCGGCAACCTAATATGATCCGACAAGCCCTTGAAAAAGGCTCTGCCGGTGATGTGATCGCGGCGCTGAACTTGTTTAAATCCGAGTACCCTGCGCAGACCGAAGCACAAGCTCCGCACAATAGAGCGGTGAATAAACAAGATAAGCTGGCCGCTGCTAAAGCCGCATCAATGCCGAATGTTAAGACATCAGCAAAGGGCAAAGCACCGACTAAGCGAACCTTCACTTCTGCTGAGATCAATAGTATGAGTATGGACGAGTATCGGAAATACGAGAAAGAGATTGATGAAGCACTAGCGAAGGGCGAGATTGTATAACCATTTTTATTAATTTTGCATTGTCGTGATGACATTGCTTTTCTCTTCGCGAGGACTTTTTTATGGCTACTTATGTACCTAGAGTTGGGGGCAACCTCCCTAACGGAAATTTTAACCCAGCTATTTGGAGCAAAAAGCTCAACAACAAATACTATGCACAAACATTCCTGATGGATATTTGTAATAGTGACTGGGAGGGTTAATCTTAGCTCTCGTTAAACTGCGTGAATTGACTGGGACGCCCTAAGAGCTTTTAACACTACAGCATAATTGGTAACGATAAGTGCGACAGTTTGAAAAGATAAAAGATTGGGTAATCAGCAGCCAAGCAGCCTGGGAACAGGTTGAAGGTTCAACGACTAGAATATACCATCCAGAACGGATGATGAAATTCCACGAGTGCGCAGCTATACTGAATAGATATTTAGTATAGAAGATATAGTCTGAACTCATTAGAAATAATGAGATGGGAAAGATAAAGAGCTTTCCCGATAACATATTTGGAGATTAAAGGTCAAGGCTCATCCGTTCATATTCGCAGCCGTCCAACTGTGGCGATTAGCGATTACTCGGTAAACCAAGACATTCAGTACCAAGATATTGTCGATGAAAAGCAAGAGTTGCTGATCGATAAAGCGAAGTCATTTTCGTTTAAAATCGATGACATTGATGCGACTCAATCTAACATCGCATTGATGAACGAGTTGACTCAGGACGCGGCGTATCAAATGAAGATTGCTATTGATACTCACGTTTTAGGCTCAGTATATGCCGACGCGACTAACGCCATCTCGACTTTGACTATGGATAAAACCAACGTCATTGATTGGATTATCGACGCTGAAGTTTTACTGGAAGAGAACAACATTCCAACTGAAGACCGTTGGTTAGTTATCCCTCCTAAAGCAGCCGGTTACATCCAAAAGTCTGATTTGAAAGACGCCTCTATTACAGGTGACAGTCAGTCTATTGTTCGTAGCAATTTGAACAACGGCCGTTTGGGTAAGATCGGCGGTATGACTTTGTATGTGAGCAACAACTTAGCACGTTCAGGTAACACATTCCAGTGTTTAGCCGGACATAAATCTGCGGTGACGTTTGCTTCTCAGATCGTTAAAGTTGAGAATTTACGTCTGCAAACTAAGTTCGCTGACGCCGTTCGAGGTATGAATGTTTATGGATTCAAAACCTTGATTCCTTCTGGCTTAGTAAGTATGCCTGCTACTATTTCCTAATAGCGGCTAACCTATAGCGTAGGCTATCAACCGATAGCCTACCCTTTTATCGAATTTTACACAGGACATAATAAATGGCAACTGTAAACGTAACCCAACGACCAGCAGGCTACAACCATAGCCAACTGGTTAACGACACCCCTTTTAAAACAGTATCGGCAGTGTTCGACGGCGCAGAAGCAGCAGCGGTTAAAGGCTCTGCGATTGCGACATCAGACGTTATCGAGTTAATCAACGTACCGGCAGGCGCTTTCGTTCTGTCTGTAACCCATAAAGTAACTACAGTAGAAGGCGGCACTTGTACTTACCACATTGGTGATGATGCAGACCCAGATGGTTTTGTAGCATCCGGTAACGGTAATGCGGCAACCAATGCTTCCAGTTTTAACGGAACAACTACTCCTGCCTTCGGTGTTGGTAAATTCTACGCTGCGGCTAACACGATTGACTTAACCTTAGCCACAGGTACTGCGGCTGCGTTAGTCGTTGAAGTGTCTGCAACCTTTGCGTTAACAGACCCTAAAGCGTCTTAATTTAGGAGATAAGCATGGCAGCAATTTCTACGTTAACTAAGGATCAATTAGCAAAACTGGCTAAAGATGACTTTGGTGTTGAGCTTGACTTGCGTAAAACGATTGACGTGTTGCGCAGTGAAGTTACCAAGTTACAGGAGAAAGGAGGTAGAGAAGACTCCCCTGCCCCTGAAAAGCAAACTGCTTCGCATATTTTAAATAGAAACACAGGTCGGTGGTTTCCCTACTCGAAACTGTTGGCTGACTATTTAACAAATGCAGTTCCTTGTGACGAAAACGGGAAACCTGTCTGATGAATCTTGCACAACTCATTAACGTCACACGCATGAGGTTGGGCGACATCGGGAACTTGGAAGTCTTAGTTACTGACGAGTTTCTGACTGAATCGCTTAATCGAGGTGTCGTCGAAGCTCTTGAGAGAGGCTTTAGCCTGTACGAGGTGGACGACAGTGCCGTTATTGAGTTGTCCGTTTTAGCAGACGAGGACGTGTACTCGTTGCACGACAGCGTCGAGCAACTACTTCACGTCAGAAGGCAGAGCGACGGGTTTGTGCTTACACAGACCACTGAAGATGAGCTTGACTATTTACGACCCTACTGGACAGAAGATGCGCCTAACAAGCCTGAGTTCTATATCCGTGACGGTCAAAGAATACAGCTTTACCCTGTTCCTGATGCGATAGACGTATTAGAGCTTAAAGTGTCCCGGTTACCGTTAGTTGATATGGCTGACGATGCCGATGAGCCTGAACTGCCGGTCAGATATCACAATGACTTAACGTGGTACGCCGTAGGTGAAGCCGCCATGTTATCCGGTAATGCTGACTTAGAGGCAAGATCAATGGCTCAGTTTGAGCGCACTTTCGGCAGACGGCGCAGCATTAAGTTCAATGCTGTGAGTAAAGCAACACCGAACAACGCAGTGATGTACTGCACTCGGCCAATGTTGTAAGGCAACCCATGCTCTTCGACGAACTGATTAATCAAGGCTATACAACCCCCTTATTCCTGGAGTACATATGAATCTAGAGTCAATATTGATGCAATCCCGTATTCGCTTAGACGATCTAGGGACTACTGGGGTGCTATGGACTGATGAAGACCTAATAGCATACGCTAACGCCGGGGAGCGTGAAATATGTAGGAGAGCGTTAGTTTTAAAAGACGCTACGAGTGCTATAACTACAGTAAGTTTAGTCTCTGGGACATCCACATACGTTATTGATCCTCGTATTATCCTAGTAAACCGGGCGGCACTAGATGGGGCGGGACGTTTAAAACGCATATCAGTAGAAGTGTTAGATACGATTCTTGGGTGGGAGGCAGCGTCTGGAACCCCATCCTACTTCTCGACAGATTATAGCGATGGAATGCTATTAGTAACACCGACCCCTAATGCAGACGCTGATCTCAAATTGACCGTGTATAGAATGCCTCTATCATCAATGTCATCCGCCCAAGATATACCAGAGATTCCTGAAGAATTACACTCTTATATTATAGATTGGGTGTGCTATGAAGCATACTCGAAGAACGATGCCGATACTCAAAATCTTGAAAAAGCTAATTATTTCTTTGAAAAATTCAGCAGATCAATAGGCGCAGCAAGACCGGCAGACATCTTTGCAGTAATCCAGCGTGAATTTCCTAAGTATCTTGATACTGCGGCTTCCCAAGGTAGTACCGGGGATAGAGTGTACGCCCCAAGAGACTCTAAATGAAGCTGAAGGCTTTAGCCAACGACGTGTGCGAATGGCAGCGTAAGCAAAGACCTAAACGAGTTATCTCAAGGTGGCTATGATGGATATCTTAATCGAACAGCTAAAGCGTCATGAAGGGTTTCGATCTAAACCTTACCGATGCACTGCGGGTAAACTCACTATCGGCTATGGCAGAAACCTGGACGATGTGGGCATCACACCATCGGAGGCTTTAGAGCTTTTGAGGCAGGACGTTGCCCGAGCCAGAAAGGATGTCTTGAAACATATTAGCGGCGCTGATCTGTTAGATGACGTCCGGTTAAATGTTCTGATCAACATGTGCTTCAATCTGGGCATTTATAAACTATTGCTGTTCAAAAAAACACTGAGAGCAGTACAGGATTTTGATTTCGATAAAGCCGCAGAAGAAATGCTGAACAGCGTCTGGGCGAACCAGGTAGGCGTTCGGGCAACAGAACTGGCCGAGCAGATGCGAACCGGGGAGTATTGGTAATGTGGCAAGCGCTTGTTGCACCTATCACGACCTTGATTGAAGGGGTGCTTGACAAGGTAGTGCCAGACGCTGCTGAGCGGGATCGAATCTCTTTTGAGATTCAAAAATTAT